>CERI01001187.1_pt1 | contig 25849 bp, 18 predicted proteins | sample 350261 | NCBI WGS metagenome assembly CERI01 (sample SAMEA2620979, study PRJEB7988) | marine metagenome | isolation source: saline water (ENVO:00002010), including
TGAATGAGTCTCCACGTAACACCCCACCTTCCACTAATGAAGTATAGGGAACTGCAACTGATAAGACCTGTAAGATGCGATGCCTTAGTCAACAACTGCATAGGATGTGCTTCTTCATTTGGATCCTTAGGCTTGAAAGTAGAATTTCCTTGCATATCAAACAATTCTACCGAGAAGTCACCTTGCCAATAAGACAACTTCAACTTCATGTTTGGATTAGCTTCCATATTCCTTTCCTCAGTACCCTTGACCTTAGGATATCTCAAGATAGGATACATCATAGCTTCAACCACTTCACGACTCATCTTGCGACCAAACCACTTCTGAGAGTTTTGTGTGGCATTATCAATGAGATACTCTTGCAATTCCTGAATGGCTTCCATAAACTGTAACGATTTCCTATTGTTGCGATCAAATACAACCGAAAGGTCATATCCCTTGATTGCATCAGTAGATTCATCCTTTCTTTCTTCCAAACCCCATGTGAACATCAAAGGGATCTTTACAGTTACAAATGGTTGCCCTTTTACGTCAAGAGAAACTTTTTTACCGCCTCGGTTGTTAGTCTCGCATTTTTTGAACTTGATATTCTGAATGTTTTCAGAGAGCTGGCTAGACTTGATGATTGGGAGATCTTGTTTGTTGTTGTTTGCTGACATGATTATATATGATATATATTCTCAATATATCTTTAAGTCAATTTTATGAAACATTAGATAAATACTTTTAAATTCAATGTTTTAAAATATTATTTTTAAAATAAAAAAAAATAAACGATTATGGATTGAAAAAAAAATAATATTTATATTTTTATATGAACATAAAAATTTTCAATATTAAGACTAACGTTCTTCTATTGGCATTGTTTGTTTTATCTGTAACTTTAATTAGCTGTAATTTATTTTGTGGATGTTGTAGTGGTAAGTATATAGAACAATATGTAAATCATGGGAATGTAGCAAACAAATTAAGAAAAACATCGGTGAATTACAATAATAAACAAAGTGAATTCATGGAGGAAAAATATGAAGAATATGGTAATAATATACCTAGTATGTGCGAATCAAATGTTTTGGAAGGATCTGATTTAGAACCACATGTACCATTGAAAGAGGGTCAATTGCTTATATGGGCAAATAATGAATTTTCAAAACAATGTTGCAATTCTTCATCACAATATACAAAAGGTAATGGATGTTTATGTGAAACACATGAACAAAAAGCATATTTATCACACAGAGGCGGAAACAATACGGTAGGTGAAATCTTTTAGTTTAAAAAACAATTAGCAATACTAGTATCAACTAATGTTTCACCTGTTAATGTATCATTCACGTTACATTTTAAATTACATTTTCCATTTTTAAGACTATTTATAGTAGTGAAAGAGTTGTTATATCTTGTTAATTTCAAGTTTTTATTATAATTGTTTGAAAGGTCTATAAATATAGTATTATCTCTAAGTTTTTTTGTACGATCACTTGAGGTTACAATATTATTAACGTATTTAATGTCAGATTTATTAATTGGACTTACAAATGAACTACTCATATAAATTAATAAAATATTTAAATATAAAGCTGATAAATTTGTTATGAAAAAAAAAATTATTATATTTTATACCTTAATAATTTTAAACTGTAATATTGTTAATACACAAAATATACACTATAGTTATGACGCTACATATAAGGAAAATGCAAAATTATGGGAAAGAATTCCTAAAGATAACGTTTTAAATGTAATGGAACGATTCATTGATTTCAACGATATTAACAATTGTTTTCAATGGATGGAAAGTAAAACAACCTTATTTTTAAAATGTTGGAGATATAGTGGTTTAGTGGACGTTAAAATAGATGTTTTGGAAGATAAAAATTCACCATCTTTGACTTTGTATATTTAACAAAAGAGTAACGTGTTTTTAGTATATAAAAATAATATATACCTATTTTTATATATGGACTTTGATTTATCTACAAAAAATTATAGTATTAATGATTTAAAAGAAATATTTGAATTAACCAATACAGAACATTTAACAAAACGAAAAATAGAAGATAAATATTATGAAATGGTAAATAATGTTGATAATGAAGAAATAGGATATACAGAAAAATCAAATATTAAAACATTCTTAGAAAAAGCATATCATAAACTTTTACTTTCATTAAATGACATATTAAAAGATGAAGACAACAATATTTCATCTATTTCAAATGGATTATTTCAACCAATGTCGGAAAACAAAATATACAACGTAGCAGATAAATTTATAATTGAAAAAGGTAATTCAAACGCAGCACGTTTGATAAATCCCTTAAAACAAACAACTATTGTAAAGATATTGAATATAAATACGGCGTTTAGAGATTTCGTTGGAGAAAATAACGAAAATAGTAATGATTTTATTATAGGTTTACCCAATATGCTTAAAAATGTAATTGAAGTTTCATTAACTTCTTTTCAATTATCGGAAAAATCACATTATACCATTTCTGAAAAATATGGAAATAATCAAGTAGATATAAGTACGATTAAGGTAGACATCTCTGGAGGGAATTATACAGGAGCTCAATTGGCAACCGAGTTAAATAAAAAACAGGCGGATGTAAGTTTTAATTATAATGAAATAAGTAATAAATTTGATATAAGTTATGTTAGTATTGTAGATGTAAGTTATGGTATTACTGGAGTAGACATAAGTTTTAATGTACCACAAAATAGACCCATTCAATTAAACTTGGGTTGGTTAATGGGGTTTCGTAAACCATCATATAGTATTAGTAGTAGTAATTTGAAACAACTTGCCGAATCAGTATATGATAATTCAAACAAATATTTCTTTTTAGAACTGGATGATTACAATAATAATTATTCAAATACACTCATTTCCCCTTTTCAAAGGTCTGTTTTAAATAATAATGGTATTATTGCAAAAATTCCAAAATATATTTCATCTGCAAATAATACATACAATATAAATGAAACGGGGGATGATTTTACTAGAAGATACTTTGGTCCTGTTAATATAGACAAATTAAGAGTTAGATTAATGGATGAATACGGACGCACATTGGACATTAATAACGCAGATTACTCATTTACCTTAAAAGTTACTATGTTATATGAAACCAACTAGTAAATAAAAAATTAAAAATACAGTAATAAAAAATTAAAATATATTTTAGGTAACCTATATTTTAATTACAAATACATTCCAAAGGGAACATTATTTATATCTTGTGTTTTAACTAATTTATTAACAGATTCATTAGTAACGGTATAAGGGAAAGTAATTTTCAACGTTTTTTCTTTATTGAATAAATTACTATCTTCCTTCATCAGTCTATGTAAATTTATTTTTGTGTAAATGATCTCAATTGCACGTTTTAAATTTCTAACACCCTGTTCCTTATTTGTATGATTGTCAATAATATACTTAATGGTTTCATCTGGGATAATAATATCACCAGTTTTAAAGTTTACATTTTTCTCAATCTTTGGAATAAGATAATTCTTTGCAATGGTGCATTTTTCAGTTGTTTTATAACCCTTTGTATGAATTTTATACATACGATCTTTTAAAATAGAATTTACCTTTGATTCATCATTATAACTAAAGATAAACAGTGCTTTACTCAAATTGAAATGTACATTTGAATAATATTTGTCATGGAAATTCGTGTTTTGTGTTGTATCCGTCAAATGTGTAAGAATACCTGTAATTTCTTCACCCTTAGGAGAAGACGATATCTTGTCCAATTCATCGAAATAAATAACAGGATTCATACATTTTGATTTCATAACAATATCCACAATTTTACCCCAAACACTACCCTCATATGTATATGAATGACCCTCTAAGAAACTACTATCTGTAGCCCCACCTAATGCAATAAATTCAAAGGGACGATTTAATATTTTACTTATACCTTCCTTTACAAGTGTTGTTTTACCTGTCCCCATAGGACCTTTAATGGCTATGGCTGTACCCACCGCATCCGGATTACTAATCCATTGACCAACCATTTGCATTACTTGCATTTTAGCATCATCCATACCATAAACAGCCTCATCCAAAATATTTTTTGCATTTTCCATAAATTCATTACATTTTTCAGTACCATCGGACATTTGAATAGGTAAAGTATTGTATTTGTTAAAAGGTATACGCATGAAATTATCAACCCACGTTTTTAACTTATAGTATTCGCCTGACCCTGGATCCATATATTCCAACGAATTAATTTTTCTCAATGCACTAGATTTAAATTCAACGGGTATTTCAGATTTAATCAACGATAACCTATAAGGTTCTTTTACATTTGAATACTCATTTATTTCAGAAAGATTTTTGAGAATCTTTTCTTGTTCTTCCAAATCTAATGTTTTGAAATATTTGTAATCATTCTTAGTGTCTTTTTCTTTCAGTTTCTTTTTAAATTGAACTAAATTTTTTCCTTTCTGCTTTTCTGTTTTACGTTCATTTCTTTTTTTTGTTTTTTCTTTTTGTTTCTCAATAACTTTTTCTAATTGTTTTTTAATAACACCACTTGATTTATCTGAAAGACCTTCAAACATTTTCTCCAATTCTTCTACATTTAATTCATCATCCTTTTTCTCATCACGTTTTATTAATTTTTTTATATATTGGACCTTAGTTTGTTCAATATCTTCATATCTATCTGAATCCAATCGTATATCATATAGATTCGCGCCTTTACTTGAAACCTTTTTCTTTGTGATTTTACCTTTATAATATTTGTCCCAATCATTCAACTTAACTTTTACAACATCCCCTTTTTCAAGGACTGCTTTTTTACTTTCTTTATTATCTTCAAAATCACTATCTGTTGCATATTCATCACTAAAATTTTCTTCTTCTTCCTCACTTTCACTTACTTCATCCATTCCACCAAATAATTTATTTAAACCAGCTCCCATTGGAATATTAAACAAGAAATCAATAGTATTTTTAGCACCTTCTTTATTACCAGCACCTTGTTCATGACCATAATTTTCGTAATATTCTTCCATCAGATCATCCATTTCTTTTTCCGATTCTGTAGAAATTTCAGTTTTTTCCTTTTGTGTTTCCCTTTCTTTTTTATTACGTTTTTTCCTATCACGTCTATTTTTTTTACTATCACGATTTTTTTTGTCATCACGTTTTTTATTATTAGTATGATTTTTCTCACCACACTTTTTTTCTTGTGATTTATTATGTTTTTTATTTCTTTTACGGTCTTTAGCTTTTCTATCACGTGATTTTTTTTTATTGTAACGTTTGTTATGTTTTTTAATGTTTTTAGGAAGTTTTTCTAACAAGACTCTATCATAAGAATCTTGATATTCACAATCATCGTAGTTATCTTCTTCATCCCAATCCATTTGAGACTGATTATCCAACATTTCATCCAATTTATGCAATTGTCTTAATCGTTCTTCATTTGATTTTGAAGGGAATATTTTTTGAATGATCTCTTGCATCCTTCTAGTTTCGTTACTTCGTTTCAAATTTTGTATTTCTTCATAATCTTCTTCATTCAAAGAAGACAAATCGCTGGATGTTCCCGATGTATGGTAATCGTAATCAAATTCTGGAAGATATTCGCTGTCACTATCACTTTCCTTATTTCCCCTATATTTATTATCAAGTTTGTAGTTTTGTTTGCTTTTTTTTCTAAGATTGTAACTTTTAGGGGATTTGTTGTTATCGGTGGATATCGGCATGATGTAATTAATAAAATTATTTTTATATTTTATTTTGAATTCAATTTATTTAATTACTTATGTTTCAAACGTCCAAAAGTAAATTTTTAAAAATTTTGGAAAACAATTACTTGAAAATAAATTGATTATGAAAATTAATCTAAATATTCTTTCATTAATATAAGTATGTCGTATAGATCAAATAATGAAAACGATGTCGCCAAAATTATAGGTATACAATTTGGTATATTATCTCCTGATGAAATTAGAAAAAGTTCCGTAGCAAATATAACATCAAGAGATACATATGTTAACAATAAACCTGTTATAGGTGGATTATTTGATCCACGTATGGGTGTATTGGATCCAGGTATCACATGTCCAACAGACGGATATAATTATATGCAAACACCAGGTTATTTTGGACATATAGAATTGGCGAGACCAGTCCTGTACATTCAATACATAAATACTATTATAAAAATAATGAGAGCTATATGCATTAAATGTAGTAAATTAAAAATAGACAAAAATAAACATAAACATATACTAAAATTGACACATAAGAAAAGATGGGATTACGTATTTAAACATGCCGATAAAATTAAAAGGTGTGGTGATGAAACACATTGCGGTTGTGGAACAAAACAACCTAGAAAAATTAGTCGTGAAGGTTTATCCAATATTATTGCGGAATGGGATAATACCGATTCTATTAAAGATGAAAATGATGTGGTCAAAGACAAATTAATTGTGAAATTTACACCTGAAAAGATTTTGTCTTTGTTTAGAAGAATAAGTGACGACGATATTAACTTTATGGGTTTCAGTAGTTTATGGTCTCGTCCAGAGTGGTTTATTTGTCAGGTGTTAGCCGTACCACCTCCAGCGGTAAGACCATCAGTAAAACATGATTCACAACAAAGAAGTGAAGATGACTTATCGCATATTCTAGTAAATATCATCAAAGCAAACAACTCTCTAGCTAAAAAAATACAAGAAAATGCATCGTCAAAAGTCATAGATGATTGGACAACAGTACTACAGTATTACATAGCTACATTAGTTGATAATAAAATACCTGGGGTAGCATCCTTTGCACAAAGATCTGGACGTCCTTTAAAATCAGTGAAAGAACGTTTAAATGGGAAAGGTGGTCGTGTAAGAGGAAATCTATTGGGTAAACGTGTTGATTTTAGTGCCCGTAGTGTAATTACGCCTGACCCAACACTAAAAATTAAACAAGTTGGTGTACCTATTGATATAGCAAAAACATTGACGGTAAATGTTAAAGTAAATAAAAGAAATTTCAATTATTTGTCTAAATTGGTACAAAATGGACCAAATACTTATCCTGGTGCAAATGTTGTTCAAAAACAAAATGGCGAAGAGATTTCTTTAAAATACGTAGATCGTAAATCATTAAAATTATCCATTGGTGATATTGTTCATAGACATTTAAGTGATGGTGATCCATTATTGTTTAACCGACAACCGTCATTGCATAAAATGTCCATGATGTGTCATCAAGTCAAAGTACTAAAATATGGTCAGACTATACGATTTAATTTGGCCGATACTAAGCCGTATAATGCTGATTTTGATGGTGATGAGATGAATTTACACGCACCGCAATCAGAAATGGCTCAAGCAGAATTATTACATCTTGCAGCTGTTCCCAGACAAATAATAAGTCCGGCGAATAATTCTTCCATTATCGGAATATTTCAGGATTCCATGTTGGGTGCTTATCGTTTTACTAGAGAAAACATTAGTTTTGATAAAAGACATGCAATGAACCTAATGATGTATATAAATACAATAAATCCTGAAATTTTCAAAAAAGATAAGATTACAAATTTTGAATTATTGAGTCAAATATTACCACCCATGTCTGGAAAATTTGCAAACAAACAATTAGATTATCAAAACGAAGATCGTAAGAAAACTAACAATATTATTGAAATTATCAATGGAGAATACAAAAGAGGACAAATAGATAAAGGGGTTTTTGGGTCTACTTCAAAAGGTTTGATTCATGCAATTACAAATGATTTTGATTATAAATCAGCTGCTAATTTTATAGATAATATTCAGAGCATTATTAATGAATATATGAAATTAAGCTCTTACAGTGTTGGTATTAGTGATCTTATTGCAGACGATGAAACAAATAATAAGATTAGTAAAACTATAAAGGATAAAAAACAACAAGTTGTTGATTTAATTGATCAATTACACATTAACGTTTTTGAAAATAACACTGGAAAAAGCAATGAAGTTGAATTTGAAACCAAGGTTAACGGTATTTTAAATAAAGCTCAAGAAGAAGCAAGTAAAATTGGAAGAAAAAGTGTTTCGGCTGACAACAAATTTGTAATTATGGTAAACGCTGGTTCCAAAGGTAGTAACATTAATATAGCACAAATGATTTCATGTTTGGGTCAACAAAATGTAGACGGCAAACGAATACCTTATGGTTTTGAAGACCGAACACTACCACACTTTTCAAGGTACGATGACTCTCCAGGTGCAAGAGGATTTGTAGAAAGTTCATTTATTCAAGGTTTGACACCTGAAGAATTATACTTTCACGCAATGGGTGGACGTGAAGGTTTGATTGATACTGCTGTTAAAACTAGTGGTACCGGTTACATTCAAAGGCGATTAATTAAGGGTCTTGAAGATTTAAAAGTGCATTACGACATGACTGTTAGAAACAATAAAAATAAAGTTATACAATTTGCATATGGTGATGATAATTTTAATTCTACAAAATGTGAAAGACAAAATTTACCTATCACGTTAAAATCATTAGAAGAAATTTATACACATTTTGCTATACCCGATAGTAATAAATCATCTTTTATAAAACAACATTTCACAAAAGAAGTAAGTAAAGATGTAAAAGGGCAACACACAAAATTATCCAATAAAATTAAAAGTGTTATTGAATTGATGACAGAAAATCGTGAGAAACTTCTTAAAAATGTATTTAAATTTACTGACAATATTTCAGTTAATGTTCCCGTTAATTTTGTAAGAATTACCAATAATGTACAAAATCAGTTTTATATACAAAAAAATTCACTGATTGATATTACACCTTTGGATGCTTATAAAATGATAGACGACACATTTGGAAAACTAATGAAACTTAAATATAATAAACCCACACTTTTGTTTAAAATGTTATGGTATTATCATCTCTCGGTTAAAGAATTATTAATTGTTCACAAATTCAATAAAAAAGCTTTGACCGTTTTATTGGAAACATTATATTTGCAATATATGAAATCTATTGTTCATCCGGGAGAAATGGTTGGTATGATTGCGGCACAATCTATCGGTGAACCAACGACACAAATGACTCTGAATACTTTCCACTTTGCTGGTGTTGCTTCTAAATCAAATGTTACACGTGGTGTACCCAGGGTTGAGGAAATTTTGTCTACTTCAGACAATCCGAAAAATCCATCAACAACTATATATTTGAAAAAGGATGATGAAGTTAAACAAGAAAAAGCGCAAGAAATTAAATATTTGTATGAGAATACAACCATAAGAGATATTACCGATCAAGTAAGTATATGTTATGATCCAAAAAATACTTCTACATTGATTAAAGAAGACGAGAAATTATTTGAAGAGTATAGTGTATTTTCGTCAATCATGAAAGATTGTTTGACCGAGACAGAAGAAGAAATGTCAAAATGGGTTATTCGTTTTAAATTTTCAAAAGATAAAATGATTGATCATAATATTTCCATGGATGATGTTAATTTTGCTATTAAAAGAACGCATAAAGATAAAGTAAATTGTGTATATAGTGATTTCAATAATGATAATTTGATATTCCGAGTGAAATTATCCAAATCACTTACATGTGGTAAACGAAAATCAATAGACCAATCAGATGAAATCTATAGATTAAAAAATATGCAGGAAAATATTTTGGATAATATTGTATTAAAAGGTATAAACAAAATACCTAAGATTATTTTGAGACAAGTAAAAAATAATGTATCAGTAGCTTCTAATAAATATAAAATTGATGATATATGGGTACTTGATACTGTTGGAAGTAATTTTAAAGATATACTATGTCAACCAGATATTGATATAACAAGAACATACAGTAACAATATTCAGGAAGTATATAGAACATTAGGTATTGAAGCGGCCAGACAATGTATTTATAATGAAATAGAAGAAACTTTTGATGCTAATGGTAATTATATTAATTATCATCACTTGTCTCTATTGTGTGATAGAATGTGTGCTACATTTAAGATTGTATCCATATTTAGACATGGTATAAATAATGATAATATTGGTCCGATGGCAAAAGCTTCCTTTGAAGAAACACCAGAAATGTTTTTAAGGGCGGCTAGACATGGGGAGTTGGATGTTATGACAGGTGTTTCAGCTAATGTTATGTGTGGGCAATTGGGATATTTTGGTACAGGGTCTTGTCAAGTATTACTTGATATTGAAAAAATAAAAGAAATGGGTGAAAAAGAAATAAAAGAAGACGATGAATTGGAAATTATGTTAGATGAAGAAAACAGTGAGAATGTATGTTCCAAACAAAACATCCAGATCACAAACACTACAAAATACATTGAAAAGAAAGATATGGGGGCTGTTGATGATGAATATGATCCCGGATTTTAATAAATAATTACAATATTTTATCCCTAATTATGAAATAAAATATTGTAATAAAATATTTACTTTATATATGTCCAATTATAAAATAAAAACAAGATTTTTTTTCTCCTTACTAGAAAGTAATATAAAAAAAGAATTACCTGAATTTGATGTAGGATCTTATATAACACCCATTGATAAATCTTACTCTTTTCTTTATTTTTACAAATTTAGTGTATTTAAAAGCGTTATAGGTAATAAAGAAGTACGTGATATTCTTGAAAAATGTTATATGAAAAGTTATAAAACATTTAATGTTATGCGTAATTTTGCATGTCAATATAGATATAAAAAGGCATTGAGATATAATTCCGATGTTGATTTATATTTAACACCATTTGCAAATATACCTCAGAAATATATCATTGAATTAATGTCAAACAATACCATATATAAATTTAAGATAACGAATCTTGTAAACCTATGGGTTGAGTGTTTAAATAAAATAGACGGACTATATGCAAAACCAATAAGTATAAAAAACCCATATACAAATATACCATTTACTGAACCACAACTATATAAAATATATTTTTTCCTACTTTACACCAACTTTAATATACCCGAAATACTTACTAAATTTATGAGATGTAAATTTAATTTAACCATATTTTCAGCAGAGGAATTTCCTTATTTAAAGGAAAACAGTATATTGAATTTTGTAAAACATGGTAATGTTCATGATTTATTTGAAGAATGTATGAATATGTTATATGAATATAGTAATCACTTCGGTATTATTATAAATGACGTTGACATATCATTGAGGGTAAAAAAAAGATATTTCCTTATGTTAAAACCATATTTAATTAATTACTTAATGGGTAAATATTCTTGTAACCCGGTAAAAAAACAAACAAACAAAAGAAGAAATAAAAAGGAATTAATCAATTTTTTTAATAGATTTCCAAGATTTGGGCGGAACGATATTATAAGTGATATAGAAGATGAACAAGAAGAAATAATATTTTCAACTGATATATCTAATAATATAGCACCACCACCTCAGCAAAATATGACCCGCCTTAGAACAAATAGTATTTTAAATATAACACCACCCATTATACCGCCACCACCTCCACCTGTCCAAATATTTAATTTAAATAACAACCATCAATTACATACAACAATCAATATGCGTGATAGAATTAGAGAAATTTTAACTATGGTTGATACAGGAATTACAAATAATAATATAGTATCGCAAAATATTATAAATAGACTAAACAATAATAATTTGCTACAAAATTACATTAATGAAGATCAGACAAATTTAACTGTGGATATAAATATAGAAACCAATGAAAATAATACTGAAACCAATGAAAATAATACTGAAACCAATGAAAATAATACTGAAGCTGTAGCTGATCCATTTATACCCAGACGTGAAATTCCTAGGACACCACCAAATAGAAACAGAAACCGACTCAGACCTAGAAGACGACAGGGTTTTTATAATTTTACCAATGTAAGAAATTTGCGTTAGAAGTGTATAATATTTCATCGTATTAATATTTAAAGATTTGTTAAATATTAATCTATATGTCCGAAGAAGAACACTATCATATATATGTTACTGATTCATGTGGTGACAATAGTCATACAACGTCAGAAAATGATGGTGGTAGTTATGATACATTACCAGAGGCAATTTCTGCTGCCAAAGAGTTTAAATGGACCAAGTTTTATATAAAAATTTATTCTCACATTAATGATGATGTAGTCTGGGAATGGATGCGAGGGGATGATGAATTTAAGCGGATCACTATTTTGAATTCAAAAGTATCCGATTTGGAAGAACAAGTGGTTGATTTGAAACAAAAATTAGAAGAAGCTAACAAAGAAATCGCTGCATTAAAAAATAATAACCAGTAAATATCGCAATAATTATTAATTTACGACAATAATTTTCTTTTTAGAGCCCTTCTTTAATTGCTTGCCTTTTTCTAATTTTTGTTTTCTATGTTTTAACATGAAAGTATCCACAATTTTACGGAATGGAAGTGTAGGTCTAATTAATTTTGAGACATCATGTAATTCTTTTTTAATGTATATAGTTTTTCCATCAGCCAAAATGGAATATTCGGGTGGTATATTAATTTTGGTGTATATTTTTCTACAAGCAATTATATACACAAATGGTACGTCTATATTATCAATGCTATTTGTAACATTGCTTGCAAATGGCAATTGTTTATTAGTATCAACACTAATAACTACACAAGGTAAGTTATAAAATACTGAAAGGAAATATAAATCAATATCTGTTATGTAATAATCATCAGACATAATTAAATGTTCTATGGTATATTTTTCTATACTTTTTGAAATGTAACTTTTATTGGATTTATTAAAAATCAATTTTAACGCCTTTATATCTTCTTCATCGTCAAAATCAAAATTATTCTTATATGATGTTATTAAATTACGTTTAATATCTTCAAGTGTCTGTAAAGGTGTGTTCGTTTCGTTAACTTTATTTGTGTATTTAATAAAATGATTAATGATATATAAAATAAGTAAGAAAGAGCATGACTTATTTTGTTTAATTATCATTTCATTGAAATTATTTAAACCCATAGATTTATAGAAATTAACCTTCTTTTTCTTTCTGAAACACTTTGATATACTAACCTCATTATCTTTATCAATGATACTGAAATATTCCTTGAAATAATCACTTTTATCTGGTTTCGCAAAATCGTACACTTTATCCTTTTTAATGTATTTGTTTTTATTTTTAACGGTAATATCCTCAAAATAGTTTATTAAAATGTCTTCCATTAATAAAATTTCATCGTCATTTAAATTATACTTGATGTCTTCCATAAACATAAAACTATCCAATGAAAAAATGTACTCTCTTATATTATATTTTCTTATCAACTCATCTGATAATTTACCATAGTATAATGTGTCATTTTTAAAACCACTTATTAAATTTTTGTTAGGTATTATCAACATACAATTACCTGTTGATGAAAATCCACATAAATTATTTTCCCCACATTCTTTATTGTTTAAATTTAAACATGTAAATATATCACCAACATTATCAATATTAAATTTTGAAAAATCAACATATTCAGTCAATAAATTTCTAATATTATTTTCAACCATAACCAACTTGTCTTTATAAGCAATTTCACTTGATTTCAATAATTCCAATAATCGTTTCTTTTCATCTATTTTATCTCTTTTATTAATAATTAACCTAAGTGTGTTTCTAAACATATTATAAAAACTGTTTTCCATCTTTATACTTTTAATTGTTTGCACTCTTTTATTATCTACATCATTGCTGAGAACCAACATTTTATTTAATTTGTATTCATTTTTGATACTATCGTTATCATTTTTTATTACTTTTATATCACCATACTTATCTGGTTCGTCTATAAAAGGTTCACTCTTAGTTGGAACGAATTGATTCGTCTGGGTTATAATACCTACAACAACTTCTTTATTTACAAGTTTAATTTTCGGTTTTAAAGGTACATCAAATGTATTATGTAATGTATTTAACATATCATATGTTTCATCATACGTTTTATATACAATTTTTTTCTCACGAACAATAGGATATTTGTCTATCGTATCCATAATTATTGGACTTTTTTTACACGGTATAAAAAACGACTTACTTTGTTCAATGTCTGTAATAATCAAACCATATACATACATGCGTTTAGATACTACTTGCTTTGAAATTTTATATTTTTCACCTCCTTTTTTAAATTTTTCTTCGTATTGTAATAAAGTAAGATTTTCAATAAAATCATATTCATTAATACTTTTAATGGGTAAGCACAATTTTTCATTATTAACTTTTGTAAGTATTTTTTTGAATTCAGGTAGGTTTGTTGAAATATATTCTTCGTCTAACAATTTATGAATAATAAAATTATTTGTTTTTACTTCCTTTACTTTATAAATGCATTCATAAATATTTAAATGTGAATATAATAACAATGTTCCTTTATTTGGATTATAATAAGTATTGCTATAATAATTTTTAGGACAAATTAATTCAACTTTATCAAGCATACTGTCATCAGGATTATTAAAAATAATAAGATTGATACCATCATTAAATAATATACCACCCTTATTTATGGGTTTACAAAATAAATCCCACATATATGTGTAATCAATGAAAGATTGATCATCCTTTAAAAAACTAATAAAATTGTAGTATGATTTTAATACAGACAATGATTTGTTTTTATTATTGATATGTTTGATTGTTATTGATTTTTTGTTTTCCATAAATAATTTTTTCAATTCTTCGGAATCGTTTGAAATACTATCATTGGAAAACAAAGTTATAAGATTTCCATAATTAGCCATACAAAATTTATCAAATGTCAAATTCTTAATTATGACTTGTTTAAATGAAGCCAAATTTTTTCTTTTATTAGGTTTGCTATATAGTTTAACTACCTCATCCTTATCTTTTTTTTCCACGATATCAAAATAGATGTTCGCAAAACAAGAAAGGAAACTTTGATTGATATTCTTTTCAACTCCCTGACGTAATAAACAAAAATTATCTTGCTTTAAATTTGTATTAATATTATACTTACTTCTTTTATAACATCGTTCACTATTATCAAAACCGAGAAAAATTTGAAGTGACATGGGAATATAACCAATTCTATTTGTATCTAACGGAAAAAATGTTTCTCTAGTTGGTCCTTTATCAAATTGTATCATATGAACATCATCTACTAATTTTCTTTTAACTCCTGGTTTTTTTTTAACCTCTACTTTTTGTTTTCCATCTGTTGATTCTTGACTTTTTTTTGGTTGTTGTGTAGAATTTAAATCACACTCTTGAAACATAGTAACACGTTTTTTTGTAGGATTAGCCCTTATTTGTTCTTCACCATCAACAATCATTTTTTTTGTCTTTGGATCAATATTTACTACAGGTAAAGGATCTGCTTTGTACATATCCTTTACTAATGAGGAATCATCATTCTCAGTAGTAGGTGTATTATAACAACACGGTACACAAGAATTATTAGGATGTTTACTTCTATCCATATAACTAGGATACATGGGTTTATACACAGCCAATGATTCTTTTGTGTTTTTTTCTATACCCATACCTTCTCGGTGATATTTTATATCGGTAAAGTGAATAATTCTTTTATTTTTTGGAATTTTTTTGGTTTTTTCAGGTATAACGGCATCCCATCCACCACATTCACCATTATTTATTTGTTCAAATGTTAAACTACGCCCTTTTTTATTTTCATCCGAAATACACCAAAATCTAGGGCAAATGTAATGATAAGGTTCTTTATCTTCTTTACTTGAATATGTTAGATATTCATCATAAGATTTCATACCCTTCTTTTTATCAACATCATCAATATATTTCTTTTCATCCTTATTCAATATGATAGGTTGTTTATAAAATTGCATCGGACAAGCCTTTGCATATGATTTGTATAATTTACTATGTTCTTTTCTAAACAAACTTGGCTCCCTTTTATGCAATTTATCAAATATAAAATCACTGATCTTTTTACCTTCAAAATTAGTAGCTATAACACCATCATTACCACCAATCATTGTTTTACCACCATTCATTTTATCTTCAGGAGTGTTGGATTCATCTATCAATGATTCTATATCCGACATAATTGGAGAATCCTGCGATACCTTTATGGACTCTGCTTCTGAAACTATTGGAGAATCCTGTGATACCTTTATGGACTCTGCTTCTGAAACTATTGGAGAATCTTGCGATATCTTTATGGACTCTCCTTCTGAAACTTTTGGAGAATCCTGTGATACTTTTATGGACTCTGCATCTGAAACAATTGGAGAATCTTGCGATACTTTTACTGATTCCGCTTCTGAAACTACAGGTGAAGTCATTGAGGATTTAGTTTTGGGTTTTGAAACTTCTACTTCGGAAACGACTGGTGAAACCATAGGAGACTCCTGAGATATTTTTATTGCATCCGCATCTGAAACGACTGATGAGGTCACTGGGGATTTAGTTTGGGGTTTTACAGATTCTACATTTTCATTCGGATCCATCACAACTTCCGTTTCATTTTCCATAAGAAAATCATCCAAATCTAATAATTGATCTGAATCATAATATACAGATTCAGCATCACTTATATCATCATCTGTATCACCAACCAATATATTTTTTATTTGTGTTTTGTCAATAACCACCTCCAAATCTTTGACTTGTATTTCTTTTATTTTTTTTTTACATCGCTTTACAACACTATCATTTGTTGAATCAATCAATTCAAATAAAGCCAATAAATTGTTGTAAACATAATCTATGTAGTTTAAATCATTAATATTGGAAACAATTATATTTAAACCCTGTTTAAAATCACCATTCTTAAGTTTTAGAATTATGTTTTTGATTAATATACTAAAACCAGGATTGTACTCAAGAATTTTAGATGACCCAAATGTATCCTCACGTAATAACATTTCATTACTCCATGTATCAATCTTTTTCTTTGCTTCCACTTCAGACAATGAAAAATTTTCTATTAATCCTTCTATTATAAATTCTATAGGTGAATTTTTCTTTGTTTGGATAGTTATAAATTTACTTATAGCATCCATATTTTTATAAAATGAAACACGTTTATAAACCATATCAATAACATCTTTTTGATTGTTTAAAATACCATTATTGACCACAAAGAGACTGGAAACACAACCCAAAAACTTATTCAAGTTTATTTTTTTATTGTAATTTAAGTTTAATTCATAGTCAACAGTATTTATTTTAACTTTTTCATCAATTAACTTGTCAAATAAATCAAAAGAATACCCACTTTGACCCAAGAACATTTTCAACGGATTTAAAATTTTACTATTAAATGACCCTTTAATATTATCCTCCAATTTAGATATGGAAATCATTTCATTAAAATCAAAGATGAAATCAATATCTCCATTTTCGTATAATTCTGAATTATAAGATATACCATTGTATTTTATATGAAACCCTATACTAGTTTTTTTTGATAGATTGTTAATAATATTATTTATCTTTCCTTTTCTTTTTTTATTTTGAACATATATCTCAGGTATTTTATCGCCTTTTGTTGATACATTATCAGCAGAATACATCTTATAAATATTTTCAAAGCCATTACCCGGGTTATATTTAATAACTAATATTGTTTCATCAGAATGTATCAATTTAAAAATGTTTTCCAAGGGTATTTTCATTGAATAACTATTTTTCAATGTAAAATGAATATTACGTATACCTTTTGAAATTACATAAGAATCGTCTATTTTTTTTGTATTAATCAAACGTGTAAATGTAATAACATTTTCATATTTTCTTTTAATGTTTGACTCGTTTTTTGAAACGGTTTTTTCGTATATTTTACTACGCTTTTCCAACAATTGACTAATATTTGAAATTTTATAATTTGTATATAGTAATGGAAAATAAATTTTTAAAATGTAATCCTGTGTTATTTGTGAATTTTCACGGTGATAATCAATGATATCCTCTGTCGTACAAAAATATAAACTGTTATTAAATAAATTTGTTAAGTTAAACAATAATTTGTTCATGTTTGTAGAAACAACAGTTGATGAGTTACTATCTAAAAATCTATTATTTTTTTCCAATTTATAAGGATTAAAAATAACTGGTAACGAATAATTAATATTTATATCTACTGGTGTTAACAAATAAGATTCATTACCCCAATCAATTGGAATTTTACCAAATTCATAAAACGACAAGGATGATTTTTCCTCATAGTTAACCTTTTCTAAGCTAGTTTCAACCTGAGGATTCTTATAAATATTTTTCATATAATCATTTAAAATATCATTTGTAATCATATTGCCTTTTATTTTGTCATATTCAGAATATAATTCTAACTTACTTTTATTAAAGTAAAACATATACAGTTCTTCTATAGTAATCAAAATATCACCATAAACAATCAACTTATTTTTAATATCAAACATAGAATCATCCTTCAAAATATATACATCTATTAATACAATATCCACATTATTTTCAACATTATAGGATTCTTCTTCTGAATTAAAAATACCTTTTCCCTTGGGCCCTAAATCATCACTTAGTGTTATATTTTCATCACCCTTAAAGACATAAATTTTATCTATTTTATTGTTCTTAACTTGACATAGTTTAAATATTTCTAACATATATAAATATAACTTGATTTTATTTATATAATAATGAATATAATTGTTGCTTTTACAAATAAACATGGAATAGGACTAAAAAATACATTGCCGTGGAAATTACCCAATGATTTGAAACATTTTAAAAAACTAACCATAGGTAATAAAAAAAACGCAGTAATAATGGGAAAAAACACATTCAATAGCATTCAAAATAAACCCCTCCCTTATCGCGATAATATTATCCTAAGTAAAACAATGCAAAATGGTGATATTGTTGATAATATATCTGAAAACAATAAACACATTATATGCAATTCAATACATAATTTACAATGTATATTGGAAAACAATATGTATGAAGAAACATGGGTAATAGGAGGTGAGAAAATATATAATTTATTTTTAAACCAGAAAATAGACCATAAATTATATATCAAAAAAATATATGCTACACGTATTTATAACACATTTGACTGCGATACTTATTTTCCCGAGATATCCAAAAATTTTAAACTAATGGAACAAACAGGAATTATGGAGCAAAATGGTATAAAATATTCTTACGAAAAATATGAAAATATATTATATAATGACTGGCCAATATATAATAAGTATTTACCCTATAATAGTTTTCCGTGTTTTTAATCTTCGTAATAAGGATTATCGTTTATATCCAAACTACAGTATTCAACAGGGTTTTTACTATAATCAATAGGGTCATATATATTAATTTGCACGGCATTTTTCAAAAGAAATCTAAAATTATTCCAAAATTCTTCTGTATGTCCAATAGACTTAGACATTAAGTGTCCTAATTCATGTATTGCTACAAAAGTTAGCGTATTTTCATCAATTAGCGTATCACCACCTTTTTCCGTTGTTGAACAAAATGCAATTTTCTCACCTTTATTTTCAGAATAAGCCGTATATTTACTTGTAGGCATTATTTCTACTATTTTATCTGGATTGAAATTTTCCTTTAATCTCTTACAGTTTTCACGATTTTCGTATTTTTCATAAACATAATTCACCAATTTTTGTAACTTACCCGTTACTTTTGCAAATAAATCAACCACCATTTCTATTTTATTACTTTCACGGACACAGTATTTGTTACCATCTACATCCGATACTACACATATCAAATTGTAATAATCTGATTCCATGTATATTTTAAGAATGATGTAAATAATAAACGCTATCATAACATATCCAAAAAAATTTACATTTTTAAATGTTGACATTTCTACTATATTATAAACATAAAATGTTATATTAAAAATTTTATGTTTGAATATTCATTTACATTTCACCACAAGCGCCACCGATTTCAAGAGGACGTCTGTATGGATCGGCACTATCCGTAGACTGATTCCACGGACCAACATCCATCTTGGGATTAGCAGGTTCACTTCTTAATTGTAAATTAGCATTTCTGTGTCTTACAGTGTGAACTGGCTGCAATTGTTCAAAAGCCATATTAACCGATTCTCCTTGGGGTAAAAGTTGAGAAGGGGAAACTGTTTCATTGTTTTGTACAGGGGCATCGTCGGAACCACCGACAGATTTAACTGCACTTTCAACAGAACTGGCCGCAGCTACAACAGCATCTTCAGCGGATTTAACAGCATTTCCTACATTGAATCTATCCATACTTCCTGTGAATTTAGTAGAATAGTTATACAAAAGATAACCGACAACAACAACGGCGACCAAACTAATAACAGAATTGGCTTTCATAAATTTTTGTAATGTTTTCATCAATTTCATTATATAAAACATAAACATAAAATAATTTCATAACAATTAATTAATTTATGCTAAAATATGTTATTTATTCCATTTGAGATAATTCCTCAAAACTTTTAAGATATTCATTATCGTCAAAATTCTCAATCAAATAAGAATTCTTAATATTTTTTGCTTCCAATATTTTCTCAAGAGCAATAATTTTTGCTTCCTGGGCTTTTTCCAACGCTTTCTTATAAATTTCTAAATATACCTCCTGAGGATTTTTTAAGCTTAAAATATTTTCATTATCATCAGGTAGCGTTAAAGAAACTTCGGTCAATTCAGTTGGCGATACTTCTAAATTTTCAACCAAATCCAATGATTTATCTTCCATAACATCTTCCTTAATTAAATTAGTATCAGTTTCTGTTTCTACATCATCTAAATTTTTATTTTCTTCCCCAGATTCAACATCACGTATTTTTTCCATATTTTCTAAATGAGTTGTTTCTAAAGATTCATTTAAGCTATCATCATCTACAAATTTTGATTCACTTATATCATCGGAAGTATTTGTTGAAATACTTACTTCTTCACTGCTTACTTCTTCACTGCTTACATTTTCACTGTTTACATTTTCACTATTAGTATCTTCATTATTTAATTGATGTTCAACCGACGTTCCTTGTTGATTTTCATATTGATCTTCATCGCTGGTAATATCATCATTTGTAATTGCATCCATTTTTTTACCCGGTAATTTAATTAAACACTTGCTAAATAATTTTTTTTTATTCATTACCATTATTTGTCTTAACTGAATTTCCAATTGAAAACTGTTTGCAGTGAATTTTAATCCGGTTATCTCTAAAATACAAATTATCTCCTTATCTGAAGTAACATCGTCTACAGATAAATCTTGATCATTATTATCCCATATATTCAAAGATAGTGTATTTAATTTTCTATTTTTTTCAATGAACGATCTAACTAAAAAATTGTTTTTTTTATATGTTCTAACAGATGTATTCCACAAATAATCTATATCCTCCGCGTTTAATGGTTCATGAAACCAAGTGTCATTTTTTTCTAAAATTAATTCTTTTACACGATCTTCTAAATCCTGTACCCACATAATAAATTCATCATTATCTGTATCAAATTGAATATCACTATACACTTTTTTTCCTGTAGAATGGATACCACTCTTTGTTTTACACTTTGGAGTCTGTATTATTAGTTCATCGCCATCTAGGGTTATCTTTGAAAAAAAACTACCACCTTGTAATGGTTTAGGTGTTTTTAATTGAATTAAATCAAACGGATAATCTTGATTGGGTGTTAATGAAGACATTGTATATAAATACTGTAAACCCTTTAAATATTAATATTTAACATAAATATCGGTAATAATGCATTAAAAATAAATATTTTTTTATTATACATAATCAATGAATGATAAACTAAATGGGGATATCAAAAATATGATCATTGAACAATGCCTTAATGTTTTAGACAGACCCGATGTAAAACACAAATTTAGAAATCTAATGGAACCATTAATTGAATTATTGTTGAAAGATATATATCCTTACATTTATCTTTCCATTTTATTTGTTTTCATGAGTTTTTTATTAATGTTGGGTGTGTTTATTTTATTAATGAGAACTCGTATTAAAAATTAATATTTGCGTATTTATATAATGGTAGTAAATTACCAATGTGTAGTAAATTGTCAATATGATAAAACTAAAGGTAAAGTAAATTGTAATCAGGTAGAATGTAATGACGCTGATAAATTAGCAGCTGAAAAAAAAAAAATTGACTCAGATATTGAAAATTATAGAAATGTAATAACAGCTATAAAAAATACAAAAACATCACCACCACCCCCTTATTCTAAGGTATCAAAAGGAGGTGCTTATAAAAAATCAAAACGAAAACGCAGAAATAGGAAAAAGACTAAAAAATCTATGAAAAATAAACGTAGAAAGTCAGGAAAAAAAAGAAAAACTAGGAAAAACAAACGAAGAAAAACAAGAAAAACAAGAAAAAGATGAGTAGAATATTCCTAAATATCTCAATATTCAATGGATTTTCTGGTGATGTATATGTAAAATCTATATTAATCCTAAATTAATATAGATAAATGTATGGTGTTTATCTGCGTCTGCGACGAGATTTGCGTACGCGGCGTTTACGTTTTACACGTGTTTTTCTGCGCTTCGCGGTTCTGCGTTTTACGCGAGATTTGCGTCCACGGGTTTTGCGTCCGCGGCGTTTACGTCTACGTCCTCCAATAAGTGCTGCTCCTGTCATTATATATTAAACAAAGAAAAAATTAATTTTATGGTATATTCCTATTATTACCCCCACATTCTCTTGATTTTACACCACAGTATTTGTTCCCTGTTATACTGGATTACTCCCCAGCTCCACCACTACTCTGAGATGCTAGAAACGTTTCAGATGTAAACGTACCAATTAATGTATTACCATTTACATGTTTAACGGTATTACCACCCGACGTCTTAATATAATCATTATTAATAGGCAATAAATATTTAGAATCTATTTTTGTGTACACGACATTCTCAATTCCACTAATGTCTATATTAAAAGTGCTTCCACTTATATCGTTCCAACTGATTTCAATATCTTTAGCAATTGTATTTGTACTGATAGAATTACCGCTAATACCACTAATATCAATTACTATAGTTTTGCTGTTATTTGAAAGCTGTGGTACCAAATCATTATAAGAATATGATTTAAAACTATTACTAATATCTCTGAAATTAAAACTAATGTCTAAACTAAAATTAGTTGCATTGAATGATATATCGCTGTCAAAATTTAAGCTCAAATCTATTTTTTTACTAGTAGCAGCATTTAATGAAAGATCAACAAAATGGCTTCCTAGTGTACCTGTCGTTCCCCGAATATGATTATAAACATGTACATTAGTATTGTCAACACCTTTCCCAACGATCCAATATTTACCGTTAGAATCCGCAAAAATACTTCCTGATGAATCTGAAAATTGTGGATAGTCTTGAGTATCGGGGGTATATGTACCAAATGATATATCTATTTCACTAGTAGCCGTGGCAGCACTTGTTCTATGTAATATAATAGAACCACTTACGGCTGCATAATTAGCAGTAGCAGTACCTAAATTATTACTTATATCAGTAATTTTTTTACTTAAATCTAAATCTAAAACATTAAATAAATCTGTTTGACTTATATCCAATACACTTGTTTTGCTAAGGTCAGTTTTAAAATTTACATATAATTTATTTTTATCTGTCGTGTCAATGAAAACACTTGATATATCAAGATTTTTAATATCCTCAACATTATTATTAGTAGATGTTGCAATTTTATCACCATTATAACTTAAATTATATGTGGATGTTTCGTCCAATACACCCGAACCATTCTGTTGGGGAGTAATATTCAGTAAAATATAATATTCATTTGCAAAATCACCATCACTACCTATGTTTAAATTATGAACACCTTCTCTTTTAAGTGCAAAATCATTCGCTGATGTTAACCCATGTGGGTTATTAAAGTAAATACGAATTTCTCTTGCACTAATTGCAACTACAGAATCAATATTTACTATAATTGGATTACAACAAGCTCTATTTACTTTAAACCATCTAAAAGTTCCACTTCTACCAATTCTAGATACTAATCCAGATTTTTTACCAACATTATTATTTAACGTACCATTTCTGGCCGCACGTAATCTTTTTGTACTCATTATATATTATATAACTATTTTAAATTGAGAATAAATATCCAATATCCATTTTTTCTTCATTTTTTTTGATTTGATTATAAATTACATCAATGTTATCTTTAATGTTTTCTAAAATAGACGCAGTATTATTTATTTTCGTAGTACTATCAATAATTTCTGTTATAACTGAAATAGCATTATATATCAACAGTTTTCTTTTTTTTTTCATACCAGTTGTATATTTTAAACAATACAAACTTAATAGTGATTGTACTATTTTGTAAAATCCTTCACCTTTTTTATGTGACTCCTTAAGTATAATTTCCCATACAATCCAAATAATATCTTGCTTATGTTTATATTCAACAGGCATATCTCTTGATTTTGCTAAAATTGTACGTGATTTTGTTTTTTTTACGGCTGATTCATAAAGTAACATCCATTCTAACCAGTAAAAAGCATTAATATTATTTTTGTTTTGTATGTTATATACAAATTCATTTACGGATATAAATAATTCTTTTGGGTCTTTATTTTTAAAATATTTGTTTGCATAATATGTGGCATCTGCCGTTAATTTTTGTGATATATTTTTAATATCCAGTGCACTTTTATCTATCTTAATTACATCAAATGAATTTCTTTTTTTTGAATAACATAAAATACCCATAATTTCGGAAAACAATTTTCTCACCGTTTCATTATTTCTAAGTTGTAGTAAGTTTGATGCATTTTTATGAGCTATTTGTTTAAAATACTCTAATCTCATATCTATATAAATCGGTAATTTAGGATTACCTATGTGAATGTGTTTTCCTATAAATAAGAAAATTACGTCCCATAAATCCAGAAAGTGTCCAGAGCAAATATATTCGGCACTCCAAAAACATGCTTGTTCAATATTATTGTTATTTAATGATTTAATCAATTCGTTTTTAACAGATGATTTTTTAAACTTAGAAAACGTTATACCTGTGAAATCCTTCTGTTTTCTATTATCTTTTATTGGCGTTATTTTACTATTAATTTTTTTTTGTTTTTCAATTTCATTGGTTTCATTTTTGTCGTCTATAATGATTTTTTTTTTATCCATAATATTAATTATATTACACATAAAAAATATCATAATAATACATAAAGATATGAATTATATAGCAAAGTTGTTTACTTTTATTTCTAAAAAATACAGAAAATTTATAAAGATGTCCTCATGGTCTACAACAATTATTGTATTATTGATAATTTTGACAATCATAATGAAGGCTGATAAAATAAAACCATATAAAGAGGGATTCAAACAAGAAAAAAAATTTATGCAGTTAGAAAATAATGATTTATATGATAGATTTTACTGTGATATTTATGATGATTTACAATATGATCCAAATAAAAACATATATGAAATAGAAAAAATAAAGGAAATAACAAATATAAACGACAAAAGTAAAATCCTAGATATAGGATCGGGTACCGGACATCATGTAAATATGATGAGTCAATTAAATGCCGATGTAATAGGAATAGATAAATCACAGGAAATGGTAAAGAAAGCAAATAAATTATTCAATGAAAATACATATAAACAAGGTAGCGCCGAAGATTCATTTTTATTTCAACCAAATTCTTTCACACATATAACCTGTATGTTTTTTACTGTTTACTATATTAAAGATAAAAGGGGATTTTTTGAAAATTGTTACAAATGGTTAAAAACTGGTGGATATATGATAGTTCATTTAGTAAATCGTAATAAATTTA
>CERI01067248.1_pt1 | contig 25847 bp, 23 predicted proteins | sample 350261 | NCBI WGS metagenome assembly CERI01 (sample SAMEA2620979, study PRJEB7988) | marine metagenome | isolation source: saline water (ENVO:00002010), including
CCAGAAACTCAATACTATGTGAAGTCTGTTCTTCATAACGATAATTTAAACGTTCATTTTAGAACAGCAGAAGGTCTATTTTCGGGAAGTTCTTATCATATAACTTTTGATGATGGTAGTGAAGTTAATGAGACGAATAGTTTCACCATAAATACAACCTATCAGTCAATATTATCAATAAGTTCTTTGGTTTTTAAACAAGTGGTTACTGCTTATTTATATGATACAAACGGGCAAGTATATTCAGCAGTAGCGGAGCCCTCATTTGCCACTGTGAGTTATAGTGATGGAACAATGACATTTACATCAAATTGGTTTCCTGAGCATGCTACAGATGGAGGATTAATAAGTGATGGTGGTGTATATGCCGCATATCCTGCTCCTCAAAATATAGAAAGTGTGTCCGTCCAAATAATGGGTTCAAATACAACAAATTATAGTCCAAAAGAGGCATTTATTAGTTATCTTCCAACATTTGATGATGTTGGCTATGTAGGTAGACCAAATGATAATCTGCCTATATTCACACATTGGGCGAGTGAATATCCACCTAAGGAAATTATTAAATTAGACCCTATGCCTGCTGAGGCATGGGATGCTTTCGGTAGTGCTTTTGGAGACTATGTTGGACTTTATAGATTAAATATTTTGGGGATTGTTAAGAATGCTCTCGATCCAGAATTTACAGCTTTTAATTTTCAACCACCACCGCCTGATAATAATATATCAGAACGTTTAGGAAATGATTCTTATTACGCTCATACTACACCTGAGGAAACAGGAGGCTATTATCATTATCATGGCTATAAATCTGGCGAATCAGAAGATTTATCTAATAAAGTTATTGGATATGCAATTGATGGATACGCAATTATGGGTTTGGGGACAATTATTTATGAATCTATAATAGATTCTTCTGGAATTGCTGAAAGTTATGACGCCGCCAGCACTATGAAAGAAGCACAAAGTGGATGGAGTTTGTTGCCTACCAGTATAATGAGACAAACACGTGAAGCCGGTGGCATGCCTTCTGCTATTAGTGGAAATGCGCCCGGACTGATGCATTTGGATTATGAATATACAGGGACGGTCGTAGGAGACACTCACGTATTAGATAAATACAATATGGGTTTTACAACAATTCAACATGCTGGTGGTTCTTTGGAAGTTGAAAAAGTCTATGTATGTACTAATGATTATCCTTATACACTACATACTGTTTATGACCCAGTGATTCCAGAGCCCGAGCCCGAGCCCGAATCCGAACCCGAACCAGAACCCGAACCAGAACCCGAACCAGCACCAGAGACAGAATTTTTAAGTTTTAGTTTGAATCTTGATTATTCATCAGTAACTACCCCTGATTTAATAGCTCAAATTGAAGAATCGCGTGATATATTAAATAATATAATCACTCATTACAACCCAACTTTATTACCAAATTCAATGAATTCAATAACAATAGATGAGGAAGACCTATATGATCCTGAATCAGATTCTCAGACACTTGGTTATGCGATCTGGGGTTCAAGAGAGATAGTTATAAATTCATCAAATACAGATACCGGAAGTGTAAATCTAAATGAGACACAGTATCATATAAATGTATTAGTAATGATTCATGAAATTTTACACATTTTGGGTGTAGGAACAGATCCAACAGGATGGACTGGAAATATAAGTAATTATCTTTATACTGGAACAAATGGATTTAATCAATATAAGGCAATCCTAACTTCTCATGGTTTTGATGTATCAAATTTAGCAGGAGTTCCAATTGAAGACAGTTTTGGAAATGGAACTCAGGGATCGCACTTTGAAGAAGGTTCATCCGCAATTACAAGTTTCGGTCTTAATACGCAATATTTTTATGTTTCTGGTATTGAATATCCAACAATACCTCAAGAATTGATGTCTGGATATTTAAATAGTGGCAATAATTATTTCAGTAATATGACATTGGGAGTATTAGAAGATTTTGGCTATATGGTAAATTACTCTTCGACGTATGTTATGAATCCTCCATTAGATCATATACGATATTCTGTCGGTCTAAAAAACGGGATTTCATTGAGAATACGTGATGACGAAGATAATATAACCAGTTCTTTCAAGATTAAATGTGATTGTAGTAATTCAAATATTTGTACTGTAAGTTTTAAATTTGTTCCGGATAATCTTAAATAAACTTAAAAGAATATATTTAATAAATTATGATGGTTCATAGAACTAATGATTTATGCTCTAAAAGAAAGATTCCAATAGTTCATCCAGACGCAATTAGAATAAAAGTATTTGGAACATGGGCGAATAATATACAAATATACGATAAAATTATGGCTGAATATGATTGGGAATGTGACGATAAATATGGACTGGAGTATGTTTTTACATCAGATGACGACTATACTCATGCTATCTTAATGAACATAACTATGTCGGACCGATTTATCAAAAAAGAAAACATTATAGGTTTAGCTCAGGAACCCGCTCTATATTTATGTAAGAATCTTAATTCAAAAATAATAGAATTTTACAAGAATTCAATAAAAAGGTATTTTATTGGAACCACAAAATATATTAATTCTGCTGAAAATAATTTTATAGAAGGCAATGCATATTTATTTCCACACATTTCATATAAACAAGTAAATACCTATATTAAAAATTATCCAAAAAAAACGAAATTAATCAATTACGTTTATTCGTTTCAAACCTCATGTGATTCAAGAATTCTGTATAATTATAGACATTCATTGGGTAATTCTATATTAGAACAAAAATTACCTATTGACTTTTATGGAAGCAGCACTAATAAGTTAAAAAAGATATTTCCAGGGAATAAGAATATTCACTCTGAATTTGCATGGAAGGACGTCCATGAAATATATGAAAATTATAAATTTAGTATAGTAATTGAAAACACAAGAGAAGAGGAGTACTTTACTGAAAAGATAATTATACCTTTATTGTGTGGATGTACCCCTATATATCTGGGTTGTAGACATATTGATTCTTATTTTAAAGACTATGTTATCCATTTAAATGGAGATATTAATGATGATATGGCTTTGTTACGTGATATTCTAAATAAGCCAGATAAGTATTACAAAAAAATTGCTATCCAGGAAATAAAAGAGAAAATTCACCTTAAAAATATCATACACCAAGAATTTTTGTAAATACCCCTCTCATACCAGAAGATTTTAAATCAACTTAAATAAGCAATTAGCCGTCATCCGAACATCAGCAAGTGCGCGATGTTCTTGTATATCAAATTTATCAAACAGCCGATTATACAAATCAATCAACTTAATATGACTTAGTTTAAGTTTCTTTTTAGCAAGTTTCATAGCACAGATAATTTGCTTTGATTTGAGAGTTTTAACTAATGTCTTATCATTTAAACGGTATGCTTCTGCGAGAAGAACGTTATAGTCAAAATCCGAGTTATATGCGACAACTTTATTAACTGTTTCCAAGTCTTTCTTGAAAACATCTAAAACATCAACGATACTAACACCTTCTTTTACAGCCGTATCATGGGATATGCCATGAATATGACTATTTTCAATTGTATAACCTTCCGGCTTAACTAACATGGATACATCTTTAATAACTTTCCACTTACCGTTAATTTTAGAATAAATTGAATAACCGAGTTCAATGACTCGACAAGTATCATAGTTATTGAAGTATTTTGGATTTATAGGTTGACGATTGGATGCGAATGTCATTAAACCAGTCGTTTCTGTGTCAAGAACAAGGATAGGCATTATTAGTGTGCTATAATAGATAATATATAAACCCATAATCATTTTTATGACTATGGGGGATTGTTTTTCAAAGAGAGAACGTGTTTCCAACGTTTCTGATTCGGATCTAGATATAACAAGACGTAGAGGTGTACCTATTTCGCCTATCGGAGAAATAGATGTGGTAGTCGAACTAAAGAACGAGAATGAGGTAGAAATACAGCCTGATATATAGTGATCTAGGGTTTCGCATAGCGAAAACGTATCAATAAATCAGAATAATTTAGGCACAACCAAGCCATATCCATGTCCTATTTTGAAAAATTTGTCTTTATAATCTTGATAAATATAAGTCCAAATTACTTGATCCGTCCACAAATACTTTTTAGTAAGTAATCTCTCCATATAGGTTTCGTATAAATTAACAAATGATGGTATAATATTTTTATGCAAAAGATAACTTGTTCCACAAACATGGTGATTTACGTGGGGAAGTTTTTGAAAACTCTTTTCATTAAGGATGTTAGAAGTAGATGAGGAATAAACCAACTTATCTTTTGGTAGAGCATTTAATTTTTGATAATTTGGAAATATAACTTTTTGAGGTAGTTTATTTCTATATATACAAATTCCCGCATCTACCCAACAAAAGAATTCAGATGAAAATGGATTTTCTTGTAAGGCTTTATAAATGAGGAAAATTTTTTCGTTCCAAATGAGATTGAGTTCAATAGATGGACAATGAGTTTTATCAATTAGCATATTATCACAAAATTTGAAAGTTCTAAAATCAGCAATATTAAGTTCAATATAGTATGTAGGTAATTCGCGTCTAAATTTTTTAACAAATTGAATAGAGTCTTTATCTCCGAAAAAGATGTAAGGGCAATTAATTCTTAATGAATTGTTAAACCAAGAGTCATATTTATTATTATGTTTGTTCTTCACAGACCAATATCCAGAAACACAAGTTAAAGGGTGGATGGTGCTGTGTATTTCTGTCATTATCAATAATAAAGATAAAAATTAATAATGAAACTTTTCAAAATCAATCGAAAGTTTTTCACGTAAATTGTTCTTTATTTCATCCGACAATTTTACCGTGTTATTTGATTTAAAACAGTGAGGTACTATATTCACTGTAACATCTAAATCATAGTCTCTTATTATTTTATCAATAATAGTATCGATTCCATCTTCAAATCTATAAATCTTTATTGAATTTTCATATCCTTCAATATAATCGTATTGAGATAGGTTATGACAATATGTATTTGACTTTATATATTGAATCATAAGATCGGGACTGTCTCGCCTCCAATTACAAAGTGAAAGAAATCTTGAAAATGGTTCTCTTACAATAGTAAATATTCCATCAAAATCACTTACACAATAGTCTGTAAGTTGAAATACTTGTTTCATAGTAAGATGTTGATATTCTAAACCCCTCGGCCCTCTTCCCCATAATATATTTTTATGAAAATCAGGCCATTTTAAGTCAACTTTTGAAAAGGCTTTTTCAATGCTTGTTCCACCAGTTTTGGGAATATGGATAAACAATAGTTTTTTATTGTTTATATTTATAATCATTACTTAATTAAACAAAATTTGTACGTATGAGCGGAATAAAAAATATTATAAATATAAATGCCATCTCAAGACGATCATTTTAGAAAAATATTAAATAAAGAAATAGGTATAAAATTTCGCACATGTGATGTCGTATCTAAAACAGGAGAAGCCACACGCAAAAGATGGAAAAAAATTGCGGATAGTTATGTTAAGAAATCAGCATTATTTTATGATGATGCGAATACTATTATTGAAAAACTTATAGCAGAAAAAGGTTCATTAAAAGGGAGTTCAAAATTTTTAAATTCTGCTTTATCATCCCAATTAAGAGCAGTCCTTAAAGAGTTTGAGAATTAGTTTTTCTTCCATCGTTTGGCACAAACAAGACAAGTAATGAAGACTGAAGCACTTTCATCAGCAGACCTCGTCTGCATTTCATAATAGGTGGTTTTATTATTACCACAGCGAGAGCAGTAAAACATTGTTGTTGCCATACTTTGGTCGACTTCTGCGATTGCCTTATCTCTTTTTTCCTTGTTTTCAATAATAGACTTCCATCGTTCTGGAAATAGTTCAGAAGGTTTCATAAATACAATTTCATGGGGTTTGAAGTCTCCTGTTTTTAGTCGTTCAAGTAGGTTAGTGTTTTTAATATAAGAATCCGGATTAAGATTAGCACAAATCTGTTTAAGTTTGTTTATGTAAGTGTTTGTAAAATGCGAGCATTCCCAAATACATTGTTGATGTCTATTTTTAGATTTCCAAATAGTGTAATTGTAAATACCCTTTTCAACATTAGTACTAATAGATGAATTATCAATAATTTCATTTAGAATAGAACGAGATTTAGAGCGTAAAGTATCTCCCTTCATGATTTCAGTAATATCAATATGTTTAAGTAGTGTAAATCATTTTTATGGATTTTAATGGTGAAAGTAATATATGAAATTATTCCAGAACATAATGAGCAAATGATGAAGAAAATGAACGAAATCTCCAATCATTAGACGAATAATGAGACGCAATCCGACATATACAGGTTTAACAGAACGTATTCTATCTCCGTCATCTCCTTCAATCAAATCAATAGTTGATTGGACGACTTCATTTGGGGTAATACCTAAATCTGCGATAAAGGTCTTTGTTGATTTTAAATCTTCTACTTCTAATTGACTGATTTCGGAGAGGAATTGGTAAGAAGCAGATTTACGTAGTGTTGATGATGTATCTTTTAAAAGAGCATGAACGAATAACGTGGGTGCTGATTTAACCTTTGGTAGTTTCATTAAAGATTGTAATTATTATTCTCACAAACATTTGAAACCACTAATCATTTTTGCGTCTATAAATTAAAAATAGTTTTTAAACAGAAAATAAAGGGGTATATTATGAAACTTCAATTGAAGAAATTTAATATGGCTTCAATAGCACCCGACAAGGTAGTTGTAATGATAGGGAAACGTGATACAGGTAAGTCCTTTTTATGTAAAGATTTGTTATATTATCATCAAAAAATACCAGTTGGAACAGTTATTTCGGCTACAGAGGCGGCGAATTCGTTTTATTCTACAATAGTGCCGCCGATATTTATTCATGGAGAATATAACGAAGAAATAATCCAGAGAGTTTTAACCAGACAAGAGAGACAGATACATAAAAAAAGACAACCAGGTGGAGAAAGAATAGATCCAAATACATTTGTAATTTTGGATGATTGTTTATATGATAATTCTTGGACTAAGTCGAAATATGTTAGATCTCTTTTTATGAATGGACGTCATTATAAGATATTCTTTATCATTACAATGCAATATGCAATGGGAATTCCCCCTAATTTGCGAACAAATATAGATTATGTGTTTATATTACGTGAAAATATAGTTCAAAATCGCAGACGATTATACGACTGTTATGCAGGTATGTTTCCAACTTTTGAGGTGTTTTGTGCTGTAATGGATCAGTGTACTGAAAATTATGAATGTTTGGTAATAAATAACAATGCGAAAAGTAATAAAATAGAAGATCAGGTATTTTGGTACAAAGCGGAAGCACATAGCCCTTTTAGACTAGGGTCTCGTGAAGCATGGCAGTATAATGCGAATAATTACAAGGGTTCAGTGATGCCAGGCAATGAACATGATAGAGATTGGGATCCCAATGCTTTTAAGGCAAAAACAAATAAGCCAACAGTGAACGTTCACAAATATACGAATATATAATAATTTTCTGCTAAAAATGATGATATATCTACCTTGAATAGTGAATAAAGATAAAACACTATATTAAACTATTAATAATGGTTAAAATTTGGAATGATGAGTTTGTTGCCGCTCTAAAAGAGTTGGAAACTATAAACAAGAATAAGGGGAAATCATTTAATGCGGTTGCATACAAGAAAGCGGCAGATACATTATTGAATTCTAAAGAAAATATTACAGATGTAGAACAAATAAAACAATACAAGGGTATTGGTTCAAGTATTTACCTTAAATTGAAGAGTTTGGTTGAGACTGGAAAGATCGACATAATAGAAAAAGAAAAGGGCAATATTATCCATCAATTATGTAAAATTTATGGTGTTGGACCCAAAAAGGCTGATGAGTTGTCAAAGAGTATTAACTCTATAGATGAACTCAAAAAAAAGCCAGAACTTTTGAACGATAAACAGAAAATTGGTTTAAAATATTATGATGATATTTTACTTAGAATTCCAAGAGAGGAAATTGAAAAATACAAAGAAATAATTGAAAAAACTGCTAAATCAATTTCCAATAAATTAAAGGCTGAAATTGTTGGTAGTTATAGAAGAGGGGCAAGGTCATCAGGGGACATAGATATTATTTTAACAAGCGAAAATAGTAGTGATTTTGATAAATTTCTCGATACAATGAATGATACAAAGATTATTGTTGAGACATTGAGTAGAGGGAAAAGTAAAAGTCTTGCTATTGGTAAGATTGGAAATAATCCAGCACGACGTGTAGATTTCCTCTACACCCCTCCAAAAGAATATCCGTTTGCGATTCTATATTTTACAGGGTCGGCTGCGTTTAACACTGTAATGCGTAGCCGCGCTGTTGAATTGGGCTATTCATTAAATGAACATGAAATGCAGAAAGCTCCTAAAGATATAGAATTTAACAGTGAGGAGGATATTTTCAAATTTCTAGGCTTGGAATACAAGGCACCAACAGAAAGAAAGAGTGGTGTGGATGTAGTGCTTATTGGCAAAGAAGCAAAAATTTTAAAGAATATAATAAAAACACAAAAAGAAATACCAAATAAATTAATGAAAAGTGAAACAAATTACGATCCACAATATATAGCCCATGATGTTGAAACAGCCAAGCATGTAAAAAAGGATAAATATGCCTGTTTTGGTAAGGAGAAGGGGAAAAATTTAGAGGGTACAAAAGAAAGTAGACAACTTGAATGTAGTGAAATACAAAAGCGGGCTGATTGTAAGGAAAACACTAAATGTATATGGAAAAAACCAGTTGTTTCTGAGGAAAAATTGGTTGAAGATAAAACCGAATCAGTTTCTGAAGGGAAATTAGTGAAGACGGTAAAAGTATCTCGTAAAAAATTAAAACGCAAAACAAGTGAATTTCCTAAAAATTATAAGGATATGTCTTTGAATGATATAGTTACTCTCATTCGAAAAGCAAGTGAAAAATACTATAACCAACAACCAATCATGAGCGATAGTGAGTTCGATGAATTACGCGATCATATAGAGTTAATTGCCCCCGAACATGAAGTGTTGAAGGAGGTTGGTGCCCCTATTGATAAGACAAAGGAGAAAATAAATTTGCCCTATATGATGCCATCTATGAATAAAGTGAAGCCAGACACCTTAGAAAAATGGCTTAAAAATTACACTGGACCATATTGTATAAGTGCGAAATTAGATGGTGTAAGTGGTTTATTAGTTCAGAAGAATGGTGTCAAGAAACTCTATACAAGAGGAAATGGTAAAGTCGGTCAAGATATATCTAATCTTATTCCTTACATTAAAGCCTTCGGAGATGATAAATTAACAAAAGAAGATTTTGTAGTTCGTGGTGAATTAATCATTCCTGAAAAGATATTCCAGGAGAATTTTAAGAATAAACCGGGTAAAAAGGCTTCTAACTCAAGAAATACTGCTAGTGGTTTAATAGTTTCAAAGACAATTAATACTGATGATATGAAATATCTCAATTTTGTATTATATGAGGTCATTGAACCATCTCTCAAACCATCAGACCAGTTTAAATATGCGGCTACACAAGGGTTTGAAGTAGTTCGCAATGAATACGTTCAAAAAGTTGATTTGAATTATGCGAGTAATACATTGAAAGAATGGCGAAAAACAGGAAATTATACAATTGATGGAATAATAATATGTTCCGATGAAATATATCCTCGTTTGGGGACGACAAATCCAAAGCATGCTGTTGCTTTTAAGATGGTATTAGAAGACCAAACCGCAGAAACAGTTGTAACAAAGGTAGTTTGGACGACAAGTAAGAATAATTTAAAAAAACCAACAGTTCATTTTAACAAAATTTGGATTGGAGATGTCAAAATTCAAAAAGTTAACGGACAAAATGCTAGTTTTATTGTAAATAATTCAATCGGTCCAGGTGCTCGCATCCAAATTACGAGAAGAGGCGATGTGATTCCTTATATTGAGAAGGTGATAATACCTGCTAAGGAGCCACAAATGCCCACTGGAAAATATGAATGGAATTCAACTGGTGTTGATATTGTAGTTGAAGTAGATGCGGAAGCTCAAGTAGCATTAGCTCTCGCGTTCTTTAAGGGTTTAGAAGTTGATGGTATTGGTCCAGGCACATTGAAGAAATTCAATGAAGCCGGATACGCAACAATTCCAGATATTTTAGCAATGTCGAAGGAAGATATTTTAGAAATCGATGGTTTTAAGGAAACAAGTGCTGTAAAAATTTACAATGGAATACAAAAACTTGTTGAAAATAACTTTTCAAATGTTCCATTATCTCATTTGATGGGTTTATCCGGAACTCTTGGACGGAATATGGGTAGAAGGAAGAATGAGGAAGTTCTTAAGATGTATCCAGATATATTAATAAAAGATGTTAGCGATGAAGAATTAATTGAATTACTTAGATTAGTTCCATCATTTTCAACTAAGTCAGCCGTACAATTCGCACAAGGTCTTCCGAAATTCAAACAATTTGCTGATAATGTTGGATTTAAATATAAATATGCGCCTGTTGATAAAGAATCCCCCCCTGTTAATATAACGGGCTCATTGTCAAATAAATCATTCGTGATTACCGGTGGTAAGACATCACCCGAAGTTAAAAATATAATCGAAATTATTAAGAAAAAGGGGGGTCGGATTGGTTCATCTGTTTCCGGTAAGACAACAGCAGTCATTACAAATGATGCTAATTCTGATTCAGATAAAATTCAAAAAGCGGTTAAATTAGGAATACCAGTTTACACATATGATGTGTTTCTTGATTTATATAATAACTAAGTATTGGTAAAAAATATGTATGAATAGTTAATGTTGATTACAATAGTCGCAATTGTGTTGCTGTTGATTTTCTTAAGTTTTTTTGTATCATTTAAAATTAACTTTGGAAAAAAGGTAAATTTACAAAGTCCCGATATGCCATGGGAAGTAGATACAGAAGTAATACCCCCTAGTTCTGCTGATGCGAGATACAAAGAAATGAGATTTGAATTTTTGAGATTTGCTGAATTCTTCCTATTGGTTAAGCGTCCCTATACTATCGGGGTGACGACTGACGATGAACCCGGTGTCATTGAAGGAGCCGCAAGTGAACGTGGACTCGCCACTTCTATTGCTGGATCTTCTGTATGTAAAGATGTTTGCGAACAAGATCCAGGATGTAATGCTTGGAAGTATGATACTTCTTCAACATGCACTAAATATTACATAAATGGACCCGGTCAAATTCGTGAAGAAGCCACCAGTAGTGATAAGGTTGGATACATATTCCAACCTGATGATAGTTGGGCGATTACTGACGGCTCGAATATGCCTACTAGTGAGGCCGTATTTGAAGGTGTTGCGGATATGGTTTTAAAACTAAATCCCAAAATACCCGCATTGCGTTCAAGAGCTCAGAGCATAAAAATCTCTCCATTAGTAAAATATTGTTATGAAAATGATCCATCCACGAACACAACTGCTTACGAAGAAGAAAAAGAAATTGCGCTTAAAAGTTTAGAAAGAGCTGCGATCTTTTTTCTTTTCCCGAAAGAGGATGCGACATACGAGAATAAATATGTATATGCTTTATCAATGGCTGCACTATTAGATGCTATGGATCTAGATAGTGCAGAGCGTGATATTTTCAAATCAGCTCCTGCCAGCGTACTCGCGCAAATAAAGGCTATGGTCCAAACTTTAAATGATAAACTCGCTGATTATAATTTAGTAAGGACCTGGTTGAAGACACACGATTCTAACTATGATGGCTATATTACACGTGAAGAACTTAGGATACTTATATCAAAAGCACAATCGGGTGACTACACACTTGATGTTAGTGACTTGGATTTATCTGATTCTACTTGGCATGTTCTTGGCGACAGTGAGTCTTGTATATCTAAATCAGATGTTGACGCCCTTATTGATGAGTTCTTTAATACATATGACAAAAACAGAGACGGTAAAGTATCACTTGAGGAAATGGCATCTGCCATTTTCGATGGTTTGGACGGTTATACGCCTCCCACTTGTGCATGGGAATAGACTTAGTATATCATTACAGTAATAGCAAGACTGGAAATAAATAATACCCCTGTTGCGAAAAGGAACACAAAAGTCTCTCTAACTTTTGTAGCACTAATTTTGAATTTTGAAAATTTCATATAATTTACATGAGTTTTATTCGAATTTAGTAAATTTTAAAGTAATTAAATTATAAAGTATTAAACATTTGTGAACTTTTTCTATGGTTAAAATACTTAGCACAGAACCATCCCCTGCTTTCAGCATTCCATTTTTTCATCTGGCTATTATACAATCGTTCTTTATCCCACTCCTTACCGCGTTCCTTCAACACCTGAGTGACTATTTTGTAGTGACCGAAATCTATCAATTTAATCTTATTATTATGAAAACAAAGGTTCTTCGGCGCTCTGTCGCTGAGGATTATGTCATATTTCAAAAATAAATTTTTATGTGCCTCAATATATTGGCGTGCCAAGTCGGGGTAGTCTATCTCGGGTGTGGGGTGCACTAAATTCCACGCCAGACCAGCATATTCTAATCCAATAATATGGTTTTTGGAGTCGAAATATTTTAATTCTGGCGTTATTCCCGACTTGTTTAATTGTAAAAGGGCCTTCAGTTCCCAATTAAAACAGGGACCCTTCCCGGGCGCGCCATCCTTTTTTAAAACTATTTTCTCGTTATTTATTATTGTGATTATGGTTCTGGAGTGGCAGCCTCCATTTAGAATTTTTTTTCCTGGCGAGCCCATTTCGTAAATAGATAAATCATGTTTCCAGCTGGAATCCCATCTGTAATCGGCTAAGTTTTTTTCCATATACACATGATATAGAGAATACACAAATCTACAAATTAAATTATAAAGTATTAAACATTAGGATCAGGACCGCTGAACCATTTTACACTTTCATTATTCCATTGAGGTATATACATATTTAACAACCGTTCTTTATCCCACTTCTTACCGCGTTGCTTTAACGAGGCGCGCACATCCTTATAGTGCCCGAAATCTATCCATTTAAGTTTATTATTTAGAAAACAAATATTGTTCGACAGCCGATCGCGGTGTTGTAAATTATATTCCATAAATAGTCTCTTATTTAACTCTATATATTGGCGTCTTAGGTCGGGGTAGTTCAAAGTGGGTTGGTTTTTGATTTTATTCCACGCGAGACCTACATATTCTAATCCCAGTATACCGTTTTTATCGTCTATATATTTTAAATCAGGCGTTATGCCTGATTTATTTAATTTCAAATAAATCCACTTCTCCTGTTTGTAGATTTTGTAATTTTTAGATTTTTTTAACACAATTTGGGCGTCGTTTATTATTGTGATTATTGTATAGGACTCGTTGCCTTTATTAAGAATGTTATGTGGTTTCTTATAACGGAGGCGTGGCTCGCTTTGTATTTGAGAAATAGATAAATTATCATGAATATCTCTGTAATCGGCTAAGTTTTTTTCCATATACACATAATTAAGAATATGTAAAAATCTGATAATTAAAGAATATGCGAAAATCTGATAATTAAAAAACTCTACATAAGGGTATTTTAGAGAAAAAAAAGTAATATGTCTCTGTTAAGTTGTAAAGATTGGAATTCTACAAAGATCAAAATTTTTTTTCAGAACACAGATCAGATACACGTCCAGGCGACGACGCTAACTTCAAAGATTTTAGTTAATGTATTTTTTGAACCAAGCACAAGAACCGCCCTTTCATTTGAATGTGCTATGAAGAGATTAGGAGGAAATGTTATAAATTTTAATAAGGATATTAGTAGTTTAAAGAAGGGAGAATCATATGAAGACACCATAAAAACTCTTTCAAATTATGGAGATTTAATAGTAATAAGACATCCTCAAATCGGAAAGGTTTCAGAGGCGTCTTCAATAACTACAAAGCCTGTAATCAATGCGGGAGATGGAGAAGGAGAACATCCTACACAAGCACTATTGGATTTATATACTATTTATAAGCATTTTGGTCCAAACTATGATACTAAAAAAATTCTCTTTGTTGGTGATATAAAAAATAGTAGAACAGTCCATTCATTGCTTCTGCTAATTCATCTTCACCCGAATATGAAGATATATTTTTATCCTTATCCTGGATTGGGACCAGAAGATTATTTACTGGATAAAATTAGTTTCGTCCATCAGCAACCGAAAGAATATATTACAATTAATTCGAATATTGATTGGGAAATATTCGATGTAGTCTATGTAACAAGACTTCAAAAAGAACGTTCGCACAAAGGTGTATGTAATTTTACAATGACAAATGAAATGGCAAATAAAATGAAAGATAGTGCCATTATAATGCACCCCTTGCCTAGAAATGAAGAAATCCATCCAGATGTAGATAAAAATCATCGTTGTCATTATTTTAAGCAAATGGAATATGGAGTATTGGTAAGAATGTGTTTAATAGCAAATATATTAAAGTAATTTACATTTGTGGTAAATTACAAATAGATGTTGCACCTGCGAGTTGTTGTGATTCGATGCCGACTGGTTCCGCCGCAACGGGAATTTGAGGAACCTCTAATACTTCCTCTTCGGGTTCTTCTTCAGCTGGGTTTTCTTCTACAATTAAGTCTTCAATTTTTTCGGGGGGAGGCTTACCGAAAAATTTCTCACGAAGAGCATTAATTTTAAGTAATAATGTCGGTTGAGTGCCAACTATGGCAAGTATAAAAACAATTATCCCATGACGTCCTCCTTTTTTAGAACTAATCAACATGAATGCAAAGATAATTAATGCAATCTGTGCGAATATTTCTAAAATAAGTGCGACGGCGTCTTTTTCGTCATCAGTTTTAGGCATAACATGTTCTAATAACGAACCAGTTATGAGACCAAATAGGAGATAAAACGCAATATCTGGTAAAGCTTTATTTAATGATGTTTCGACACGCTCTTGATAAAATTGTTCTATAGTTTTTACGGATTCCATTATAATTAACTATATTAAATTTTAGAGTTACACAACAGGTTTTTAAATTGTAATTGATACGTTTTTTGAACTACTAATCGTGAATACTGGAAATTCTTCAACGCAACTCCCTATAATGTTGATTAAAAGAGGCACCATTAAATTATCATCCAAACTGTATGAGAATGCTGCCGAAGTTCCTGTTATTAAATTTGAAGTGAGAAGTTTAATTATAAATAGATTGTCGTTCTCAAATATGGTTGTATTATCTAAATCATTCAAGACATTCTGTTTGTTATGCATTTTATTAATCCAAGTGTCAGCGAGTTGTTTGAATTGTGTATTTTCAATATTCGTGTTTAATATTTGTTTTTTGACCAAATCAATCATAATTTTACCATCTCTCCTAACATCCATATTATCTAACCGCTTCTTCAGAATATTCAAGTGAATGTCATCCATTACCACAGCCTCTTTGATAGAATTAATTTCATCATTATTATTTTTAGGTGGTCTCGACCATCGTGAAGTAACTATTTCGGTAGACATTGCAATTAAACCCATAATTATACATGTTTCCAGAACTATATGACTATGGATGACTTGCTGGTCTTTAATGAGTGTATCCAATGATGACAATGCCAATAAATTGTAATAAATTTTTTGTTGAAGATATCCATGAAAGAAATAGACCCTCGGAAATGAGGCAATTATCCGAAGAGATGATGACATAAAATTATGTGTAATACCCATTTGGCGACGTTTACTATAAGATGCGGGGGATAAAGTATAATTCGTTAATAAGCCATCGACAATAGATCTTTCCAATGCTCCATAAACTAAACTTCCACTGGATTCATCCCAAATAACTGTTTTCATATATGTGAATAAAAAATATATTCCTGATGTGATAATTAAATTTGAAGATATATCAGGAAGAGTGTTATGATTATCCATCCATGCGTCATTTAATATAACAGGATTATTAATAAAAATAGACCAAAGTCTGTATTGAGCCGCGAACCAAATAAATAGTGTCGTCTTTTCGGAACCTATTCGTAATACGCCATCCCAAATATTTGTGGGAGTTTCGTATAAAGATTGAGATACAATATAATCAAGTCTATTTACAACTCGCATAGTATTCTCGTCAATTACCTTAACCGATAGAATTCTATTTTTACTTTTAATTATCATTGTGGTGGTAGTATTTCTAGGAGCCGAACGTACCCATCTGTTATTTTCAAAATGAAATCCCAAACGATTTAGTTTTTCGTTGTCTTTAATTTCAAAAGATTTATCCATATATTCTTTGCTGTTTGGTCTTGGAGTGAAGCCTTTGCGTTTTGAAATTGAGGTGGGGTCAAATATAAATTCATCATCTTCGAAGACATTTTCAATTGATGATTTCCATTTCTCAATTGTTTCTCCATCATCTTGTGGGCTTCGTCCATATACTTTTTCATTAGATTGTAGTTGTGTTTTTCGTTTCCACCTTTTAGTTTCATCGTCATAAATAAAACCAAATTTGTCAAGACTATTTAACTCTCGTTCATTCAATTTATTCGGTTTGGTGTGTCTTTTTGCGGTTTCCTGTGTTAATCTATATTTAGTCCATTGTTTTCGTATATTATTATCAGGTAATTTCAAAGAATATGCGATAGTGAGAAGTAGGAACAATTTCATTATAATTATACGATGTCTTTTTATCTGCTTTCATAGACAGACACGTAATCTTTACAATCGTAATCTTTACAGTCATATTGAGTTATTTCATATTCTCCTGAAGTAGATGAAACATAGGGATTCCAATTTGTCATATTAACATCATAGAGAAGAACACAACTTGGTTCTTCTCTTTTATTGACGAAAGATGTTATGTCTGGAAGGAGAAACCGAGTTTTAGGATCTATTATTCTGGAATTTTTATTTGCAATTTCACATTGAATTTGTTCTTCAACTTGTCTCTGTAAACCATTAAAATTAGCAATACGCAAAACAGGCTTAATATCACGACTATTTGGTTTTACGATCAAGTCCTCTAATTCAAGGTTATTTTTGATAAGGGGATTTGTTTGGGTCATTTATTTTGTACAAAGAAATGAAATGGGACTATGCGATTTATATTAAAGAGTATAAAATATTACACATAATTTATATGAGGGCGGGTTTTAATAGTGTATACAAGACGAAGAGATGGGGGGCAAAGGTATTGAGTGGATCTGGTTCATCATTGAAGTCCTCCGAAAATGTCATAAAATTTCTCGTCGGATTCATTGAGAGCAAGGGCATAAGAAAGATCATTGACGGGTCTTGCGGCGATTGTACTTGGATAATGGAAGTGTTGAAGCATTTCCCAGATGTGGAATACATTGGAAACGATATCTCATCTGAGATTATTGAGATAAACAAAAAAAAGTACCCCAAACACAGATTCTATACGAAGGATCTGTTGGAGGAAGATGTAGAAGAATGCGACTTGTTCATATTCAGACACACGATGATGCATTTGAGTTTAGAGACTAACCGGAAAATATTGGACAACATAGAACAGAACTGCAGGTATGCATGTTTAACACACCACACGGATGTACTGGTTAATCCAGAGGATACAACCCGGCAGAGTTTAATCAAGGGGAACAACAGTGCATTGTGTTGGAAGAAGATGAACTTGACTTTGCCGCCATTCAACTTGGATTCCCGGAATTTAGTTCAGTCTGTTAAAGAAAGTAGTAATAACACAAACGAGTATTTTAACGTTTATTTATTTGGTAAAAAGAAATGAAATGGTTAAAAGGAACATAAAAATGATTACCTAAGTTTAAACAAATCAATCATAGAGGCAATACGTCAAACTAATCACTATAACTAAACATGGAATATGGAGCTCCTCCCGAACTCATTAATCACATGAAAATCATCCACAAAGAAGTCCGGCCTGTTGGATTTTCGCTTCCTGACAAGCCTCACCAGTTATATCACAGCGATCGTTCTCTGTACCCATATCGCGACCAAAAACATGAAACAATGTTCCATTATCACTTCAAGATAAATGACCCAAACTGGCCTTCTTGGTACGAATCAATACGAGAGGAAGATCCAGTGCTATTAATTGTCCGTGAAGGACACGAAACTTACAGAAAAGAAAACTACACTTTCAAAAGATGTGCTCGAATCAATGGGAAAATGTACATGATTTTGTCTGAGAATTAATACACTATAAGAACTATTATTATAATGAAGATGGAGAGACAGTATATATAAGATATTAGCATGTTTTATATATAATTACATGTAAATGTGCCATAAAACTTTTTTATGTCTTTTTTGAGGCATGCATGAATTCTCTGATAATAAGGTTTTTCCCCATATAATTCTGTTAATTTTTGGGAACAATGAGTTATATTAGAATATATTCCAATCACCTTTCCATTATTCTTAACAACAAATGCCTTTTTTTGATCTATTTCATCTTGTCTTTGAAGGCAGTTTGAGAGATCTTTCATATTATCATCTTGTGTTCCAATATAAAATGTTCCCAGTTTGTTAGAATATCTTCCTGAACCATCATTCATAAATACATCTGGATGACAATCTCTGCCATCTTTATGACAGACCATTTCACCGACACCAATCTCATCATTGGAGAAGGCGTAATGAACTAATCGTGCTACGTTTCTTCCAGAGAAAATTCGTCCCTTAACATTGTCTATTTTGTCGTTGCCTCTGGTAATTTTCCCTTTATGAGTTAGAATTCTTCCCATGTTTGATATGGCTTTGGGACAACCTTTAAGATCTAACAACACATTTTTTTGACACCAAGCATCTTTAAAAGCCCATACCTCTCCTTTTAGCAAATTAGGTTCTTCTGTAATATAACGAAACGTATAAATCTTTTTCCAGGGAGCTTCTCTTCTTACAATTCTTGAAAGCCAAGGGCGACCTATCTTAATTTTCTCAAATTTAAGAAATTTTTCTTCTGCATCAGAACAATTATCACATTTGAAAATAAACTCACCATTTTTATATACGTTGAATGGTTTACATTGTGCCATCGATTGTATACGCTTTGTCTCAGAACTAATTATTAATTTTGCTCTATATGTGTTTTCTCTCAAATCAACAACATCCAAAACCGAGAAATGCTCGTTGTCGTGATTTCCCAATAGGTGATCTACACATGAGTTCTTAGATTTACAACTATACGTCCAATCTAAATCGGGAAATAGAGACCATAATAAAACCGTATATATAGGCTTTACCAATCTTATTGATTCTCCCCCTTTATTTATAAATAATGTTACTCGTCTTTCCTTCGTTTTACTGCCATAAATTTTTCTAATAGTCCCATCTTTTTTCTTTCTATATGCGTATAAATCTCCAACTGATGTACTAATAAAATATTCTAATGAAGTTTCTTGTTTAATACCATCATCATTAAACAGCGTTATTGGAACTTCTTTAACAAATTTTGGTTTTCCGAATACTGGATGAATACCTTTTTTACAGCAATCTTTCGCATGATTTTGCCATTCTATAAGTTCTGATTTGTTTGTAATTTTTTTGAAATGTTTGCCTGGAATCGGATTATCTATTTTAGTAATATCCATCTTTTGTTTATTTAAATTTGATAAAGCAGTCATTTTTATATTAAAGTAGAATAATATAAGGTTAAGTTTCTAAATATATGTAATGTAGAGCATGGCCGCCGAAGAACTTCACGAATTTGTAAAGAAATATGAGATAGATTATTTCTGTTTTAATAGGGAACCGACGATACATGCTGCGGATATTGTAGAAAGTTCTTTCACTTACTGTCATCCACGTTTGAAAACTTGTTGGACGTCCAAGTTTTACTTTTTGATTTGTTGTGAAAGATGTTATGTAATCTCAAAACTTGTTGCAGAGAGATGGGGTTATTTAAAAAAATATCCGGAATATCACCCTGAAAGCGTTCAATCCCATGGCAATATTATTATTGATATAACGAGAATGGTGGAAGATTCTAACATACTTGGTAAAATCAGATTTTCAATGCTCGATTCAACATTAATGAGAATATTGAATGAAAATAATATAGGGCATATGTTTCAATCGGATAACGAGATAGAAGCCTGGCGCCCTTTAATTGATTTATTGGTACCTCCTGAAAATTTTTGGGAGAGCTCCGTCGAGTATGTAGATTAAATCGTTTCATCATAATTAAGATAGATTGGAACGAGAGGTTCTGCTAATTGCGGTTTAAGAACATCAAGTAGTCCAGTCTCCTCACGCATTTTGAGATATGCTTCATGACAAGAACGACACGACCACTTTTGTAGGAGAATGAGTGTATTTTCATCATCAATATCATGATGACATTCAATACTATTGCAACCTTCGAATTTACGGGTAACTTCAAGACCATCGGGACCTTTAAGAATGTCTATAAACTCAGTCTTTTTCCCAGGGAGAAATTTAAACTTGGCAATTACAGAAATCTCATCGCTTTCACTTAGAGTATCACTTAGAGAGTCATCACAGTCAGAATATTTACTCAAACTTCCATCAATAACGCTTTTGATCTTGTTCCAAATAGTTCCAATCATTTTAACTATATATTCTGTAATATACCTTTATATAGATAGTTGTGATAAAAATGATTAATAGCAGCCTTACTTTCTAGATAAGTTAAATGAGATTAAAATGGGCGACTTACAAGAAAAGAAAACATTGGCGCTATTCAAAATTATGGAATTCTTTACAAAGGAGTTAGAGATTAAAAGGGAGGAAATAGAAAAGAATGAAAGAAAGTATCGTGATTTGGAGGAGAAATACAAAGAACTTCTTGAAAAATATGAAACATTGATGAAGGACAATTTAGAATTAGAATAATCCAATATTAACATGTATCTTCAAAGTGTTTTTTTATACAACTTCGCTTTGCGAAGTTCTAAGCAGCGAATGAATTCGCCTATATAAAAATGTATAATTAAGTAATTGTGATGAAACGTTTCACTATAAAGAATTTCAAATCTGATGGTAATTATCAAGAACACGTTTTCATTAGTGAAACTGAGAACAAAACCCCTTCAAAACACTCCATAAAACATGTAATCAGTGAATATGATAACATTATACAATTAAAGAACAAGATATGTTGGATTGGTTTGAATATTAGTAATCTTTCAGGAAGGGATATATACATATGGAATGATGAGAATTTTTCCCCCTTCAAAAGTGATGGTTCTTTTTCTGAATTAAACGTTCTAGAGAATGAAGCGAAAGTTCTCAATAAGATGGGTATTAATGACGAAATATCCTGTATTACTAGGGAGGAACTTCTGTTGGTAAAGAGTACAGGATACGCGAAATGGATTGAATCTTGGGCGAATAAGAAAACAACTGAAATCAACTCTTCACAAAAAAAATATATTGACGAACATACTAAACAAGTAACAGAGAGGGAAAACGAACTCTTAAAATTATCAAAACAGAAAATTTTAAGAATAAGGGGAAATAATCCAAGTCAAATTAAGGCACGTATTGCTAGTTTGACAGAAGATAAGACCATTGATTTACTACGAATATATAAACGTTTTAAAGTCAATAATGATATACCTTTGATACAAATCAGAGCCGAAGACAAAAGTTTGAGTCAGGCGAAGGTGTATAAGCCAGCGATTGAGAATAATTTAAATACTAAGTTTTGGAAAAAATGGAATCCTGATTCAACAGAAAAATCTAAAATCCAAGTTCAATTTAAATTAGAATATAAAGGTATCGTCGTCCAAGTTTATATTAACGTGAAAGGGGACGTTAAATTGGGCGCTTATGCCAAACAGGTAAAATTGGACCAAGATTTATGGTATGAAATTGTAGAATATGTGAAAAGTAAAATTATTGAACCAGTGTCTGTTATATTATCGGGTGCGTATTCGTATTTGAAAGTATATGAAAATGATAAAATTGATTATCATAATATTCAGTCTCAAATATCATTGGTAAATGATGTCAGTGTTGATTTGACAAATATTAGCGAAGAATTTGAAAACAGACTGCCTTACTTTAATGTTCGCGCCGAATTCACAAAAAGAGGCAAAAAACCTGGTAAAAAGGTATCATGGGTATTTATTAAAATTAATGATTACCTAAAAAAGACTAATTTACCTCAAATTATTGAAGAAATGTATAACTATTATGGAAATAAGGATGATATAATTATTGAGAGAATTGCTCTATTATTTATGATTTCAAAAGACGAGGTACAAGACGCAATAAAACTATTTAGACAGGAGAAAGAAACTGCGATATTGAAAAGTGCCTCTAATGATGTTCCGGAAAGGGTTAGTTTGGGGAATAAAATTACAAATCTAAAAGTGAATGAAAAAAGTATTGATTTCCAATATCATTCAAAAGATTTTAAAGAAATAAATTACACAATTGATAATTTTCGCTCAATATTATGGAATATATCACATAAAGAAGTTCCAAAAAAAGTAGAAGAGGAAGACGAAGAAGAGAAGGCGAAGAAAGCAGCCGCTTTTTTTGCGTATGTTGCTGGTAGCGACGAGTCAGATTCCAATTCAGACTCGGATTCAGACTCGGATTCAGACTCAGACTCAGATTCGGATTCAGATGATAAAGAGGTGGAAAGCAAAGATGAAACAGAAGAGATAGATGAAACAGAAGAGATAGATGAAACAGAAAAGATAGAGCTGCAGAGCAAAGAAGAGATAGATGAGACTGATGTGAAAGAAGAAGATATACCAAAGATTGCATCCGATACAAAAAAGGTGTATTATCCGAAAAAGGATTTTGTTTTACCCCCAGAACCGAAAATAGAAACCAAGAAAACTAATTTTTTCGAGCCACCATTGGGATGGAATGAAAAGCAAACTCATTCTCAAAATGAGAAGAATATTCGGGGAAGACGTTCTGAATACTACGATCCAGGATTATTCAACATGGTATTTACATCTACTGGTAAGCCATTAGTAGGAGTATCTCAACGCAGCGCGGCCATTCAATATAGTATCGCTTGTCAAAAAGTAAAACAAGCATGGGCTTTCAATCACGCCGAGCATGATGCGATATTAAAGAATGTTGAAGAATGGGGAAAAAAACATCCAGAAGAAGACAGACCCAGGATTTTAGATTTTAAGGAATACAGAAATGTGTGGTACATGTCTTGTGATGCGATATGTCTTCGAAGCACTTGTATGCTCCCTTTGCGTATAAATGAACTTGATAAAGACAGAAAATGTCCGAAATGCCAGAAGAATGATTATACAATAATCAATAAAGGAACTCGCCTTGATTTTATAGGATTCGCACCAGAACAAGGATCGAATAAGTTGGAGCACATATATAATGGAGAGCTTCAATATGGCGTTTACCCTTGCCGCCGAGGTAAAAAACCATTAAATATATCGGGACCGGGTAAAAAGAATAAACCTACAAAGGCAATTCACTTTCTAAAATTAAAGGATTTTCCTCTTGCAGAAAATAGATATGGTGATATACCCAATTTAATGCATAATATGTTCGGAAATTATGCTGACTTATTACAGAATAATACTTTACCAAAAAGAGTTATGGAACCTATTTTGCGCTACGGTATTTATGAAAAAGATGAGGAACGAGATTCTTACGCTTTTATTCGTGTTCTTGCGTATTTATTTAATCCAAAAAAGACATACAAGGATGTAATAGAGTTGGCTTTAAAAAATCTTTACGATGGTCGCCAATTTCAAAGAACATGTGCGGGACATTTGATTGAGTTATTTTCGGCGAAGAGAGATACTAAGAATACCGATAAAGAATATCTCAAATGGACGAAAGCACAAGATAAATCTTTATTAAAAAATTCGGATTATTCGATGGCAATATTCAACGCCTATATGAATTTAAAAGATTTTTTAAAGGATGAAAATGAGAAAGTACATAAAGATCATAATTTATTATGGGGTTGTCTATGTTATCCTGGAGTATTATGGGAGAAGGGTTTAAATCTGTTTATATTTGAAATTAACAGAGAAACTTATGATGCGAATTATATTTGTCCGTTAAACGGAGAATCGTATTTTTATCATTATGGTAATGCATACAATGGTAACAAGACAGCCTTTGTCTGTTTTCGTATTGAGAATGGATTAAATATATACGAACCGTTTGTGCGTTTTAAAACAAATAGCAGTGGTAAAATTGTGAAATCTGTTCCTCTTATTAGTTTATTTGATAGTAAATATGCATGGAATTCTGTTGTTCCATTATTATCACATTGTGGAGTTGTTAAACAGACAAAATATGTAAATTATATGAAAGATAATAGTTTTTATGCGAAAGCATTGCCTTACGACGGTTCTTTTTTGGATAGTAAAGATGGACCAAATTTAACAAATATCTTGCCTAATATTTCAAAACAAATAATTACAGTGGGTCAAGTTCTCACAGATAAACACAAAATTCGAGGGATAATTGCGGAATATGAAAGTATACGATACTATATACCTATTGAAAAAAGAGCGTTGATAATGGATAAAGATGTAGCCGTACATGAGAATATCCCTTGTGATAATTTACCAACATTGAAAAAATCAATTGAATTTTACAATAAATTAAAGAAAGAGGGCGTTTTATGTAAACCAGTTCAATATACTGTTGATGAAAACAATGATATTAATGGTTTAATTTTAGAAACGAATGATATAGTTCCAATACTGGTTACAAAGGGAAAAGTATCTGGACTCCTCAAAAGTGAGAGACCAGTACACGATTGTGATAAAAATTTGGAGACAGAAAACGAAAAAAAAGAAAAATATATTGTAGATTTTCAAAATTTTTGGAAAGGATATGACGAATTTGTCATGAAATTATCAAAAAGTATAAAAAATAGTGGTGATAAATTAGACAATGATGGTAAAGAAATTATCAAAAAACATGGTGCGAAAATTTCAAGCGACAAAAAGTCTTCTTATCTTGATACTCTTTTGCACGAATATGAATATAATTTCGTGAGACGCGAAGATTTAAAAACTGGTAGAGTTCCAAAATATTTAGATGAATTAGATTCAAGTGATTCCGTTGATATAAATAGCAAGTTTTTTTCAACTCTATCGGAAAAGAATCATTATGTTGAAAATAGAACAAAACAAATCCCATATGAGAAATATATTCGGTTTTACAATATTAACAATGCCGATTTGTTAACATCCACTTCTGAATATAATCTATCGGAAACTGGTGTTAAATTATCAGCTGAATTACAATCTGTGCTTCATAAAGATTACCGTTATTCGGATAAAGATCAATACAGTTGGATGCCGAATCTTACTAACATAGATGATGAAGCGAAATTAAAACAACTTCAAGATAAACACAAATGGAATGAAATCGCAGAAATAATAAAGGGGGTTGTTGTATTACTTAAACCATCCGGTTCAATGCAGGTTGCAATGCCAAGCAAGGCAAAAAGCAAATACTATCTATTGTTTTATGGTATTGTGGAAAATGAAAAGGAGGAATTTTATCCAGTTTATTGGAATAATTCAAAAAATCCTGAACAATACAATTTTAAAGCAAATGATTTAAGTACAGAATTTTTTGAGATTATTAATGGAGATAAATTGGGAGATGTGAAAGGTGATATCGGTGTAATTACAGAACCCGAACCTGAACCTGAACCTGAACCGAAATCAGAACCGGAACCGGAACCTGAACCTGAACCGAAATCAGAATCCGAACCTGAACCGAAATCAGAATCCGAACCTGAACCGAAATCAGAACCTGAATCTGAACCTGAACCGAAATCAGAATCCGAACCTGAACCTGAACCTGAACCTGAACCTGAACCTGAACC
>CERI01117678.1_pt1 | contig 25774 bp, 27 predicted proteins | sample 350261 | NCBI WGS metagenome assembly CERI01 (sample SAMEA2620979, study PRJEB7988) | marine metagenome | isolation source: saline water (ENVO:00002010), including
GTACACCCTGCCTGTTGGCAACCCAATAGTCATTTTATCATATGCCTCGTCTATGTCTTCCTTCCGTATCATAGTACGACTGTTTCTAGCGGCCATTATAGCCGCTTCATTCATAATGTTCTCTAGTTGCGCACCAGACTGTCCAGCAGTTTTCTTTGCTACGTTTTTCAGGATGACACTATCGTCAATCTCTTTGTTCTTCGTATGTACTCGCAAAATCTTCTCACGACCCTTGATATCAGGAAGAGGTAGTTCGATGTTTCTGTCAAAACGCCCAGGTCGAGTAAGCGCGTCATCGAGAATATCTCTTCTGTTTGTAGCCGCTATCACAATTACACCAGAATTTTCGTTGAATCCATCCATTTCAGTCAGAAGTTGATTCAATGTTTGTTCACGTTCGTCGTTTCCACCAGATGATGCAATCGAACCGCCTCTCTTCTTACCGATAGCATCAATTTCATCTATAAAAAGAATACAAGGTGATGTACTTCTAGCCTTTTCAAATATACCCCTAATACGGGACGCACCTACACCGACGAACACTTCAACGAATTGTGACGCAGAACAAGCGAGAAATGGTACATCTGCCTCTCCCGCAATTGCCTTTGCGAGTAATGTCTTACCCGTACCAGGAGGCCCAGAAAGAAGACAACCTTTGGGAATCTTCGCACCACTCTCAGTAAATGCTTCTGGTGTTTTCACAAATGAAACTAACTCAGATACCTCATTACGAATCGCATCGATACCGGCGACATCATCAAATGTTGTATCTGTTTCCTCTATTTTAAACTCTGTATTCTGTTGCATAAACGAAGGCATCCCACCAGAACCTACAGTTCGTCTACTAATCACTATAAATACAATGTAAAATAAAATAGGTATCATCAACGTGAAAAACGCGGTGTAGTCAGGCATTTTTGTATCATCAATATACAGTTTCACATCGTGTTCTGTAACATCAGATAACATTCCTTCAGTGAATATAATTTTCGAAGAATATGTCTGATCATCAATTGTCACAAGTGTATCACTCGTATTTCTATTGTAAACAATTTTTTCTACTTTATCCTCTTTTATATCACGAGAGAGTGTACCAAAATCGATATAAGGGAGTGGGGTATTTTCGAATGATGCTCGCACCTTCATTTTGCGTAAACGTCTACAATGATTAAATGATGTACGGCGAATCGGGATGCGAGCAGAAATATTCATGTTACAAATGTTCATTTACTATAACACGTTTCACGTTTTTAAGTACAAATACGATAATATATTGAATTCTCCGTGATTTCACTTTTTCTGTCAATTTTAACAACGTCTCCCTTCACCAGACCCATGTATTTAGCCATAGCATCTGTGTGTTTGATATGAGGTAATTGCGTCGGAACAATTCTTAGATTCCTCACCAATTCATTCTTTTCTTGTGACGTAAGTAATGTATGTTTTGGTACAACATCATGTTTTGTAATATTGAAGTACAATTCAGTCCGCTTGAATATTTCTACTCTGATATTTTCTTGAATCATCTCGTCAATATACTGTTTTGCAAATGATGTAATACTTTGACAGTATACGACGATTGCATGATTCAAATCATTAGTTTCAAGAGCAATCTTTATGTCTTTCATATGATTCACGCCCACTTTTAGATCTTTTATAATATATACACACAGTACTCCAGGAACAGTTATGCAATCATCATGTTCATCGCCTACATTTATATCGCCGTATCCGCGATCAAAAAGCAATTCTTTTATGGTCATTCTAATTTGGGTTTCCATGTTTAGTTTACCAATCTCCTATTGTTTAAGCCAAGAGTAATGTCCTTTTAAAGCATCCCAAAATGTCTTGTGATAATTGTATTTGATTCCATTCCGCTTACAAACTCTTTGTACTGTCTTCCATACCCTGGGATAATGACAATGATTCATACCCGGAAATAAATGATGAATCACCTGATGATTTAAACCACCCGATATATGCGTCCAGAATAAATTACCAGGTGCAAAATCAACGGATGATTCAACCTGCCTCTTCGCCCAGTCGTCGAGTGTAGATTTATCTTGTTCATGTTCATCCGCCATTGGGGTCACGTGAGCTACCTGAAACAAATTACTCAAAATACACCCAGTTGTTAACTCAGATATTCCCATGATACATACATACCTGGTAAATCCAACTAAAATTATAGGTATATACACTTGAGTCACGAAAAAGAATATCTTTCCTAACCAAAACATATGCGCATCCCATTCAGACATAGGTCTCAATTTAATCTTCCCAACACTTCTGCTCCATATAGACACAAAGTCGTCAACAGCGCAACTCTTAATACTTAATAACGTGTATAAGAATGGTAGGTAAAGATGTTGATACTTATGATACCAATGTACGGTATCCCAAGATGATATACTTCTAATATCACCCTTTTCGTCAGTTCGAATATCTGGATCATTTTTGTGATTCGTGTGTAAATGATGTCCTTTCACATGCGTTTGCTTCCATATATAACTCGATGCACCAAACATATCAAGCGTATATCCCATCATTTCATTTACCTTCGGATTTGAACAATACGCTCCGTGATTCGCGTCGTGTTGAATATTTACACCAACCATCGCCTTATAAAGGCCCATCATAGGTGCCCATACTAATACGTTGTATTCCCAGCATATCATCCAAGACACAATTGACATACAAAGAATATATATGGCCTTCACATGCATGATATTCGAATCACGCATAGAACGATTCTTAAATAACTCTTGTACTTCTCTTTTCATTTCGATGTAAAATGTTTCGTTCGTCTTCATCATACCAACCGGATGATAACTATTGAAAAGAGTCGTACAATCAATTCCGTCATCAGGTACCTCTATCATTACACCACCGGGATGCCATTTTCTCCAATCCTTTGTACTATATTTCTTTCCATCGATGTAAATATAACCCATATTATATTTAATTTTATTTAGTATTAATAATGTTCGATAGTAAGAATGGTTTCCAAACAAAGGTTTGGGGTCCTTATGCTTGGTTTTTCCTTCACACTATCACGCTTAATTTTTCCACCGATAGATCAAAAGGATATCTCGCATTTTTTAAAGCCCTAGGTGATGTTCTCCCTTGCGGCGCATGTAGAGAAAATTACAAAAGAATCATATTATCTGATGACCATAAATTACATCTCGGTGCGGATAAAATGAAATCACGTTCACGTGTCTCTCGTTGGCTTTTCCGCGTACATATTCAAGTACAACAAGACATATACGATAAAACAAAACTTAAAAAAGACCTTCCGATGTACAAAGATACAAAGGAAGACTTCATTCTGGCTATGAAAGAATATGAACAATATAGAGCTTCTTGTCATAAACGCTCTTATGGTTGCGTCAAACCTAAAAAAGGATACAAAAAGTGTCATTCTATTATTAGAATAACTCCAAATACGCATTCGATGTAAAATGCTGTTCTTTTCCACCATCAATTCGCATGCATATTATCGGCCCATATACAACTTCTTTTTGTAGTGGAAATGGAAGCTTATGGGGATTAGATGAATGCGACGCCTTACTTCGTGTCATAAACACAATCGGTCCATACACGCTGTGTTCAATTTGACCAACAAAAGTAATTTTTCCACCTAGTAATATTCCATGTTCGTTCTTGTCAATATCTACAGAAATATCCCTTACAATTCCATCGTTCGAAATATATACACATCTTGTTAACATTCCGTTTTATTACCTAAAGAACCGTAAACTTTATGTATATACAAAGATACATTCATCGATAATGGATTGTCAAATCATTCAAGAAATCAAACAATCTATCAATCAGTCTGCTTATCACGACGTGCAACACAATCACCCTCCTGTCTTACAAATCGTGAAAGGATGCCCTCACTGCGAAAAATTTGGAAACATTCTTATGACACAGCGTACGCAATAAGCGTAACCACTGTCAATAAGCTAAAAGAATCCATCGTATTCACATTATTTTCTTTCATTTTTGTAAAAAAACCCATCATATTTGCTAGTAAAAAAACAATACCAGTCGTATATTTATTGGGTCCTAAAAGTAGTGCTTTAATGTCCATGACGTTCTTATTTTATCGTCTTAAAAATTTATTTGGGAAGCTGTACTTTCTTCGCAACGTTTGTAACGGCCTTTGTTACAAAACTGAGCTGCGTGGCGGCACCAAGGGCAACAAGCACAACGAGCACGAATGTGTGAACGGTGGACATAATAGCCTTGCGCTCCATTTGCTTGTCAGTGGGGAGACCGAGATCAAGGTCGAACCCAATGCGAGAGATGATGTTGCGGTTAATGAGATCAATCATGAAATCGGATTGAAGGAAGTTGTTGAGAAGTACGATAGAAAGAACAAACATAACGTTTCGCGCGTCCATAGTGATATAGTATTTTATACGTGGAAAAAAATGTTACCGATACACCTCATATTAGCAACAGATGAAAATTATGGTATCGGTAAAAATGGAGAAATACCATGGGATTCAGACCTTGGATATTTCAAAAAGATTACAACCACTACACAAGACCATAAAAAGAAAAATGCGCTTGTGATGGGACGTCTGACATATAACTCGATGCCCATATCCCGCATTTCATTATCCCGAAAATGTGTGGTCGTTACGTCATCTGAACTTGTTCCTTTCGCAACATCAACTCGTTCCCTTCGAGATGCCATATCAGAATGTCAAAATGATAACAGTATTGAAAACATATTTATCGTCGGTGGATCTATGATGTACAAAGAAGCTTTAGATCTAGGGTTCGTAGATCACATTTATTTGACACGTGTACTCGGCTTATATGATTGTGATGTGTCCGTTCCATGGCTTAAAAATATTCTTTGTAGATACTACAAAATGTCTTTCATTCGACAAGCCAACCGATTTACATACGAAGTGTATTCCCAAAATGGAGAATCCGAATATATTAACCTCATGCAAGACATCATTGAAAATGGCGAAGAACGCCCTAACCGCACAGGCGTTGATACATCTAGCATATTCGGTCGAACTATTCGATTCCCATTCAAAGACGGATTCCCTCTGTTGACAACCAAACGTGTGTTCTGGAAAGGTGTCATCGAAGAACTTTTATGGTTCCTTCGCGGTGACACAAGCTCTTCTCGTTTGAGCGAAAAAGGTGTTCGCATTTGGGAAGGTAATACATCCAAAGAATATATGGAAACTCGCGGTCTCGGATACAACGAAGGTGACTGTGGGCCCGTGTACGGATACCAATGGAGGCACTGGAACGCCGAATATGGAAATTGCGACGATTCATACAAAGGTAAAGGCATCGACCAAATCGCACAAGTCATCGACAGTATCAAAAATGACCCATACTCCAGGCGTCACATTATTTCCGCTTGGAACGTTGGACAACTCGATGAAATGGTTCTTCCACCTTGTCACGTGCTATGTCAATTCTTCGTGTCTAAGAATGGCGATTTGTCTTGTCAAATGTATCAACGATCCGCCGATATGTTTCTCGGCGTCCCCTTCAACATCGCGAGCTACGCTGCTCTGACATACATCATCGCGAGAGAAACTGGCCTACAACCGAAGGAACTCATTATGTGCTTCGGTGATGCGCACATTTACTCGAATCATATGGTTGCAGTTGAAGAACAACTTAAACGCGAACAACGCAAGTTCCCTACTCTTCGTATTTCAAGTGAAGCGGGATCGTATGATACTTTGACAATGGACGATTTCATCATCGAAGGATACAACCCACACGCAACCATCAAAGCATCCATGGCGGTTTAAAACTTACATGATTGATGTTACTAGCCATGGATTTGGAAATCTTTTTAATCACAATCATCCTTCTACTCTTCACATTGGATATATGGACTTATGACAATCAATGCGAAAAGTGGAACAACAACCTACAATGCGATGGGTATCACATGCACGCCCTTAAATTTTCATTTTAAAACAACCTAAAGAACCATAACCATGGATTACTATACAGCAACGAACACATCAACAACTATGTCTCTTTGGGATACTCTTCCTATCGACATCGCGGACATCATCATGCACAAGGCTATGGAGATTCACTTCAAACCGTTATGCGACGAACTCAAGACGTTTCACAAGCAGCGCTTGAGAACCTACGCATACAAACATCGTCGTGGTATCGAACTTGAATGCGTCAAAAGCACGGTTTCCGTGTGGGGGCATACATTGGACGTACCACGTAAAGGAGGGATGCTCAACGGTGCTATGTACAACAACGAACTCGTTTTCCTTAAGCGCGACGAAAATGGACATATTCGGTACTACGCCGGTGGCACCGAGGGAGCTGTTTGGACTCGTGACGCGAGGAAGGGGTTGGTGGCACACGTCAAGCAGTTTATCCCGGACCACGAAAAACTCAGAAAAGCAAATAAATTCCCCAAGATCGAGAAATGCACGAACAAACAACTCATGCATCTCTTGATTACGTCTGATTAACACAAAAAACCATAAAAAACAAAAAAGTAAGTAGTCAACCTAGTGAGCGTAGTTTTGTAATGAATACATTTCACGTTCATGATAATGAAAATTTGTATCGCATACCGGGGGCTGTCATGGTTAGAGAACCATACAAATCACCACGGAACGTGTACATTCTCCATGCTCGACGTATTGGATAACCACATGTCAAAAATCATAGAACCCCTTCGCGCGCGCGGTCACGACGTTGTTTTCGCCATTTCCACAAATGAATCACCCATTTTGTCACGTATTGTCGCAAAACTAGGTCACTGTGTGTACGTGTCTTCTAAAGGAGAAGATCAGATGGAACGTGCGAGTTTGATACTAGATAACCTTCCATCTGATGTCACTCACGTGCTCATGATGCGTTGCGACATCCGCTTTAAATGCTACATCACCGAAATCCCTATTCAATGGGATACCATGAATTTCCCGTGGGTCAATTTCGACAGGAAATTCGCGAGAAATGGTGATGTACTCTTCGCTTTTCCTCGGTGTATCTTTCAGCATGTTTCTCATTCCTTCAAAACCCTTCATGAATACTTCAAACAACGAAGGGAAATCCCACATGGTCACGGGTTCTACAAGCGATTTTTCAATTCCAGAAAGTATACATGCATGGTTTCAGATGATTATAATTCAAACACAGATGTCACTCAGAATCCAATCTTTGAATTGGCGCGCTCTTTTGGTACAACTGTTCCGCTTCACCCAAGAATACAAAAAGGTATTAAGATTTTAAAATCAGGAAAACCATAGTGTAAAACTGTTCGTACGCAACATATTCTCATTCATCTGTCAAACATACATAAAAAATATAAAATGTACAATATCATGTTCAAAATCAATGCGTTGACGACTGACTCAGACTTTGAAGCGTATATATCCGACCAGTATTACACCCGGATACCAGTGCGTTTATATTTCGACATTACTGATTTTCCAACGGCATACATCTACAGAGCATATAAACTCAAGCGCGTTATCGAATCGTATCGTCAAATGTCCAGAAAATATCTCATAGATACGACCATCTATGTCTCATCACCATTAATGTCTAAAGTATTATCAAGTGTTCTGTTTGTTTTCCGCCCAGAAAAACCTGTACACATCGTTTTAATTTAAAAAAAATGTATCGTATGTATGTTATGGTTCCCGCACGTAGTCTTACTTTTACATTCGGTGGTGGTGCGTGGTACGTCATGTTTTACCTCGGCGTGGCACAGTACGTGTCAGAACACGTCAAACCAGACTTGAAGCCCCTTTTGCGTTTTGCTGGATGCTCCGCTGGCTCATGTGCCGCCACCGCCCTCGCCCTTAATATCAATCCGGGGAAACTATCAAATGATCTCATCATGTCCAGTGATGAATGCAAATGGAATATATTAAGAACTTGTGATGTCGTTCAAGCGGTAGCTGAAGCTAATGTTCCATTCGACGATGCGGTGTGTACATCTGTCAGCGATCGCTTGTTGATAGGTATGACAGAGTATAAGTATCCGATTGAATTTAAAAAAGCGAACAAACGAGTGTTTAGTGGAAGAGATGACATCCTATTGTCACTCAATGCATCATGTAATATTCCCGTTTTAGGCGGAATTTCTCCTGTCGTTATCGACGGAAAAATGTATTATGATGCGAATATCTCACACAATTGGACGTGTCTTCCAATATTTACATATTCTGATAAAATTATTCGTGTCACTACTAAAAATTCTTGGTATCTGAATAACGGCCGCAATAATTGGATATCTCCTCGCTTGCGAATACCACTTTCATGGCAACTCTTTCCACCGGAACAAAATTCTTTGCGCAAACTCAATCGATTAGGGTATCTACGCGCATGGGAATATCTTGACACATATGAAAAATATTTCTTCGACTCGCCCGATGATTCTTTACAGTTAAAACACGAATTAGACAATTTTCAATTTTAACATGTTGAAAAATAGTACATTTTGAAGATTTTTGTGTATCGCTTTCGATGCGAAATCTTTTTTACCTCCTTTGATATGAGCCAATCCATACATTCCTCGGTTTTTGATTATATCAAACGGATACGATATCGAAAATAACAGCACAGATTCAAGGGCATTTCTTGTCAATGATGATTCGGTAGTCATATTTTTCTTAGACAACGAGTATTTCACAGTTTCCTCTAGAATATCTTCTACTAAACACAGTTTCATGACTTCTTTTAAAGTATTCATAGGTACTTTCTTCGTTAGTTTTAGCCCCGTTTGAATCCGCTTGTAATTGTACAATATGGGTATCTTGAAAATGTTCGCGACTATTACACCTATAGATACGGAAACTATTTCATTCATCTGATATCGTTCTAGAAAAGATATGGTCTTGTGACATGGGATTGCTACTAATGATGATGCGATGAATCCCGCCCCCATACCGAAACATGATTTCTTTAATGTAGGGTTTTTGTGTATCAGTTTGTTCTGTCTGTATGTATCTATCGGCGATGATATAGCAAACGCAACAGATTTGGACAGGATCATGCGATCATCATCTTTCAGCATATCAATACAATATATTTCATTTTTATATTCACAATCCTACATCTTCTTTAAATTGCTATGCTTGTTGTCACTGTATATCATGTTTGGGAAACTATACAAATCGTAATGAATATTTTTCAGCTTTTGTTGTAAAGTCTTTTAATATGAAGGGAAAGAATTTCATCGCGAATCCATATCCATCCATAAATGAACTGTAGTCGTTGATAGCATTTAAAGCGATGTTGAAGTTTGTACCGAACGTTTTAGATGAATATAATTCTCTATGATAGAGATGTAATGAGTGAATGAAATCTCCAAGCCTTTTTGTCTCGATTTGTGGGTACTTCAATGGAGCGTCGAAGTGCTTATATCTATGCATGACCCATATACCATATCTAGTAATTAAGATATGCGGTTTTTTATTCAGAATACCAATATCTTCAATGGATGGATACCAGCCGGTGGCAAAAGGGTGCATGTGCCAATTAGGTTTCACCCGATGGTTCTTTGCGATAACTATGAAAGCCTCTCTCCCTTCAATTGTTTTTGCGATACCTTCGTTAAGAAGAATGATTTTGTCGTTCTGTTTAACCCAAGTGCCACCCTTCTCTTTTTGTATGTAAATATCCTTTGCATCTTGGGCGACCTGTTTAATAGTTGTACTTTTTGTTTTATTACGCATTCCTGGAGCAGAAGATGGTTTCGAAATTTCGGGGCGCATTCTGATTGGCGTGTATGAACCCATTAATATAATTATTATTTTTATATTGTGAAACTATATATTCAAAATGTCGACTATATATCATCTAGGTTGTGCGTTGAAGTGTAAACAAATGTATAAAAAAGGAAAGCCAGTGCATATATATAAGAAGCAAAATGTTGTAGCTTTTTCTGGTACAAAATCGGTTATGGAATTACCGAGAAGTTTGAATATGTTCAAGACAGACGATGATATACACATGGGATACAAAAAATACGCAGAGATGTGTGTAGAACTCATAGATTTTGAAGAATTAGACACAAGTAAAAGAATAACATTTACAGCGCATTCGATGGGTGCGATAGCAGCGTCATTAATAGCCATGCGACATCCATATGATTTCGAACTTATATTATTTGGGTCTCCGAAACCAGGTGGAAAGGATTTTGTAGAACATTTTAATCGACACGAAAACATAAGAGTGTATAATTATATGCACGTACATGATATTGTACAGTATTTTCCTTTCATTGACTATGTACCTTTGACGGATGAATATATTATGTTGAATCGTGTAAGAAAAGATAATGTAATATCAAACCATGGTATGGAATGTTATATAGATAATTTGCGCAACGATGTATTTAGTAGTATTCCGCAATTCCGAAATCTACAGTCTCTTTTGCCGTAAAGTAGATTTCACGCTTGAAAAGTTCTTCAAGTTTAGAGTCGGTCAAACGGGTATTTTTTTTGTACACCTTTTTGATAGAATTCATTATTTCTTCGCAGTGTTTGTGTTCGTCTTTCAAATCTTCCCATCTACCCCAGAATCCAGTACGGATTTGATGAATGAGAAGATATGAATGTTCCAGGATGTAACGGGAGTGTCCACCGAGAAGCATGAATGTCGCAGCGCTCGCGACGCGACCATCTGCGATGGTGTTTACGTGTACACGACAACTATAAATATGATCCATTGCGCTCATACCAGCATATACATCACCTCCGCTACTTTGGATGAATATGTTGATTACAGGTTCAAAATCTTGTTCGATACCGAGTTTCAAAAGTTCAATTTCTTTCTCCTTCAATTTGGAATTGAATTCTAGAACTGATTTTTCGTCAATACCACCATAAAAATAAATATTATTGTTTACGATTTCGATTTGTGTTTCATCATCATCATCATCGCTGTCACTGTCGCTGTCATTATCTACACAAATACGTTTGCGTTTATAGACCTTCATTCTTATCGTAATACACGAATTAAAACTTTATATTCAATAATAAATGACACCTGATGCATATTATTACATAGCTATAGCATACGTTTCTATAGCAGGACTGTCAGCGATTGGTTTGATGGTCAAGAGATACAAACAACATTTTAAACATCCAGAGTTCATAGAATACATTTTACACGGCCTACACGTACCACCATATTTAATAGCAGCATACTGGTATTGGGATGGTTATAAATATCAACACGAAGATGAGTATTTACATGAATAATATTTCACTTCACATGAATAACATGAAAAAACGAATATGCGTTGGGCTCATGGGTCCGACCGAACATTTCGAATATGTGATACGAAATCACATAGAGTATTTATACGACTGCTTACAAGAAGAACTTGTAGAGGTTGCTATAAGCACTATTCCTGGAGATAACTTCAAACAAATATGTGCTTCATTACAACCGAGTTTTATAGATACGATGTCGGTATCCGTTCCGGAAGCGCAAACGAGAATCTTAGAGTATTGTCACGGAGAGAATTTCGACATGTGTATATTACTACGTTTTGATGTGTTACTCGAACGCCGTTACAGTACATTCATGATCCTCAACAAAGGTATATACTTTCCATCGTTGAGAGAAGATGGTGGTGTAGAGGAAGGATTCTATGTCATTCACAGAGGTATGTACATGAAAGCAATTGAAGCATTCGGTGCAATACTTTCAAACACATTGTCTTACAGATATTTGTGTAATTTTTTCCAATCGGATGATGTAAGGCTCATGGGCATTCCGGGTTCTGTGTGTATTCAACGGGAAAACTCTTCGATTTTTGAAAAGTTATATTACACTAAGAGTGATGTCAACGTGTATGAAAACATATACCATTCCCCAAATATCTAATAGTGGAACCCGCCAGAATGCGAATATATGGAAATGCCTTAAAAAGTATAATGGAATTCAAATTCACACAAACCATCATATGGGGACTGATACCGATCATCCCGGGATGCAGCAAAGCTACTCATTATCTTTAAAGAAAAAAATTATGCCGAAGGCAATGTTCTTTAAGTACTTTATTGCCCCGGGGGAGGGGCTAGGGGTGATGTATTAAAAAAATGGCAGCATTTTGTTCAAAGAAGCACCCCCAAATCATACAATCGTCCTGTAAACAACATATATGTATACAGGGACTTTTCTTTAGTTTATCTGCGAATTACATTGGAAAACAAATAGACAAGTACAATAAAGATACAAGGGTATACATTCATTTGACAATCAATCTTATAATCGTTCACATTCTATTTGTGACGACAAAGAGCATCATGACAGATGCACAGTTCACACGTTCGGCGTATGCCCCGTTTGCGTTATTCTTGTTTTCATCACAACCGCGTCTTAAAAAGAAAGTACGACAATATTCTACCTAAAGAAATACTATCTGTATAGTATATCAAATACAAGCATAATGGTGTACAAGAAACAAGACGCACACTACTGTCACGTCATTGTGAAGGATTATTCAGATGACGTGATGGATAAAGTTATGGGGTATAAGGGAGCGTACTTCAAGGCGTTCACAGAAGTGATGAAGTTGAAATACGTCTGGTGGAATAAGGATACGCAAGTTATTGAACTATGGGGTCAGTTCAAACGTATGAGGGAAGCCCGTGAGGCGATGGTGCATCGCATCGAAGATGTCATTACATCGACTGAAAATGACTCCATCGATGACACTATCGCCGCCCCACCACACTCCGATGGTTCAAGTGGTTCAGAGTGCTCCACCCAGGGTGTACACGAACTGGAACCCCTTGAATAATTTTTTTGGTAAATTCATACCTGGACACTCGAGGAGCATTTCACCGTAATCGCGTAAGAATTTACGAACGTCAGATGGTCCTATTTCTCCATCTGTAGCTACCTTATTTCGTAGATTATTGAATATACTTTGATATAGCCCTTTCATCTTTTTAATAAAAACAGAACTATCAATTTCCTTCTTTTTCAACATCACACAGTACGACTTACGAAGCGCGTTCGCACAGTTAGAAACATTAGTTAATTTATCTAGTTCCGGATCGAAATCGAAAACAAACTCGTTAGAATCTTCTTGAATAAATTCGCTAATCGCAGAGCACAAGTTTTCTACGCACGCAGGATCTCTCTTGTCGATACGTTCGAGGACTCCTTTTTTCTCATTATTCGTTTTCTTAGACATCACGTAATCTTTCAACATCGTCATATACGTTGCGCACGATTTTCGAAGGTTTTGATACTGCTGTTCGTCGTGTACGTGAGCAGCATTTCTCACATTTGTCCGGAAATTTTTAAGTGTTTTAGCTACTTTAAATAATTTTAGTAACCGACCAACGTATTTTGTCTTATGAATTTTTTGTAATTCCTCTGCATCTTGTATACCCCAATAAACGATATCCCCGTGACGACGCATGATCTTTTCGGGGACGCGCTTCACGGAGTTCCAAGATTCAATTTCTTTACTCGTATAGGGACTCGATTTCTTCTTCATGAGCCATGTCTTGATCCCAACTTGATTGTATACCGCTTGTATTTTTTTGTTTTGTACGTTGTTCTTTAAGTATACCGCCTTATTTGCGTTCGGGATGTTTCCAGCGAGGAAAATGTCGTTTTCGGCTGTGTTCATTACGTCGTTGACGTTGTTTCCGACAGCTGGTGACCAGTTGTTTCCGGGATCGTTGAGGCCTACCGTACGGATTTCTGGTTCGTTCATCTGTTGTTGCATCATTCGGTCGAGGTTAAACTGCATGGCACGTTGCGCCAAGCCATCGAACACTTGTGTGCGCTGTGCGCGTTTCTCGGTATCAGTCAAGCGCATACCCAGTTGAAGTTTCAACCACGCGCGTTTCATGATACCATTGGTCGCACGGATGGCCGGGTGATCGCGGGGCAACGAGGCTTCCAAGTTATCTATCTTTCGTTGACTCGTGGGACTCAAAGCATCTACACGACCGCCCGCTTGTAAGGCAATTCTTCTGGCTTCGTTCACATTCCCTCTGCGAGCTGCGTTTACCACCCTTTGTACATCGAAGGGAACATTGGGGCGGACACCGGTATCAAAATATATCTGTGCCATTTTACATAACTCAGTTCTGTATTTGTATTTATTAAACGATGGGTCATCAATTCTTGATAATAAAAATATCCTCCCGCCGAATTTGTCCGCTAAATGTCTTCTTATATGATTATCACTGAACCCATATTCTCGTTTTAAGATACTACGGAGTTGATTTGTCGAATAGGGTTCGGGATTTGTTCTTGTTTTTTTCTGACATGCGCGTTTCTTGTGTTCATTTTCAAATCGTCTCTTTAAATCTTGTCTATGTAAAAGTTCATGTACGTTCCTCCCTTGTGCACGGGGAGGACTCACCCGGGCTGGAGGTGTTACACGAAGAAAATCCCTAGGGGGGCTTACCCGAGCAGGGGCAAATGGTGGGACAATAGGTCCACCAGGGCTACGTGCAGGTGGCGTCACGTTCGCTGGCTGATTATTCTTATCGATACCATACTTTTGTAAGATGGCACACAAACCAGACGAACCCCTCATTCTTTGAGCAAGTTGAATTTGTGAATCGGGTATCCCCAGATGTTCAGCCGCTGCTATGAGATCTTTCTTACGGTATCCTTTTTCTATACAACGATCTTGACTCCACGGACCGGGTATATGAGCAAGCGCATCTTCTTTGCGTTCCCGAAATGATTTCTCTTTCACTAGTTTCTTCCTGATGAAATCACATAATTTCTTCTTGCTTCGTTCGAGTCGAGAATAACCGAGCATGACGGCAATTTCCCTCAGTTTTGATATGCTGACGTACTGACACCTCGTCCCATTACCATATACATCCTTTGCTTTTAAAATAAGTCTTCTGCGAACCATACCGTCGGCTACAGGTCTCGGGGGCGTCCTCATCATCCTCTCCACAGCAGCGATATTCACAGGAGGCGTATTGGCTCTCGGTGGAGTCCTCGCAAAAGGACCTTCGAAACGAGCAAGTGTATTTATGATCCATTTGCATAATTTTGTCTTATTCTGCTTGAATGTGTTGTAATAATTTTTCCTTATATACGGGAATGAGACCCTCTGTTCATATTTGAGAACAAAAGGCTCCACGAAACCCCTGAGTTTCTTGAGGTCGTATACCCCTTGTTTCCTTAGTACGCACTTGTTTTTGTCAAATTGACGTTTAAGGTTGTTCAATAATTGTTCTCTGACATCCATTATAATAATACATAAAAAAGTTAGTTGTGTATATTATAACATAAAATCATGTACGCGTATGCTATTCGCTCTATCTACACATCAAACTTCTATGGATTTACTCGAGTTACAAAGTCAGACACGATCGTAACAAAAGTACCATACTTCCAAAACAAACGAGACGCAGAGAAGTTTGCATCTTTTCTGACACATTGTAAGCATACGCCTCAATTGTACGAATATGAAGATACAGGAAACCAAAAAGAATACATTAAAGAATACATCATATACAAGCTCCCCGATAACTTTTTGCGATTCATGTTTGGTATGTCTGGTATAGGGTATCATGAATGTTTTATTCAAGATGACCTAGTGTATTGTACAAAAACTGGTATATTAAATGTTCCTTCTACTATGAGGGGGACTGTCATGGAATCTGCGTACAATCGCAATATTGATGTTGTATAAATAAATAATAATGTGCGACGCTGATTATGACGATTTCCATATAAGAGAAATACAAACAGACACAAACGCATGTGTTGAAATTATGGGGTCTTTTACCGATGATACAGAATTTCACACAAATATGCATTTAAAGGACGTCAACGACCGAAAGAACAATTTAGACACCGCTAAAGTCGACCTGTACGATACATTACATTATAAAACAGAATCAGAAATACAAGCGTATGTAGAACACATCAAACAACGCGAATACGAGTACAACATGACGGTACATTCTATACAACAACTGAACGAAGTACTTCATACATTTTTTAGCATTATGACGAAGTATACAAATGTACATTATACAATCGTAGATCCACTTGAAAATGAAGGGTATTTTTTAATGAATCACAAAGTTGAACGAATTCATGTCATTCATGCTATGGAAGAGTATATATCATTATTAAGAGAACTTCTACAATCGAGCATCGATAGAGTCAAAAAGAAGAAGATTCAATTCATAGATAATTTCATTGGTTCGTCTTAATTTACAAATATGAAGTATTAAATTAATCTACGAAGGACGTTTATTTTCATGAAATCCCACACGTTAGCCTTCTGTAATTCTGATTTTGTCTTGAGAACAATGTCACTTGTCTCGTCATTCTCTGGGATCGTTTTATTGAAACGTCCTTTAATATTGTAGAACGCCTTTTTTGGTATGTCAAGGGGTAAAAAGTAAACAGTATATCTCATTGTAACGACGACTCTATCTTTTTTGTCTTTTGTAAATTCTGCTACGCTCCTATCTTTTGAACTGAATTTAAAACCTGTCACAAGTTCATTCATATGAACGTTTCCGAAAACGCTTCTTGTCTCCTCTTTAAGTTCACGGAGTGCGCAAGTTTTATAAGATTCATAATCACTATAGAACTTTGCATCCGCATTGCTAGAGATTTCACGCAATTTACACCCGCCTACTACAAAGGTTAGTTCTTTGTACTTCGCATCTTTCACCAAAACATATGATCGGTACGTTTTGTTATTGTATGTTGTTTCTATGTAAGGAATGACAACCGATTTATAACTGTATACTTGACGCATTTGCTTTTTTTTCTCTTGACGCATATGTGGTGGGATGTATGACATATTACTATTAACTTTATTTTTATACAATGATAATATGAAAGATTTCGCCCCTTTATGTGGTTGCATGCTTCTTGTCTATCCCAATAAACGCTATGTACGATAAAAATTAGAACGATACAGCATAATCGGTTGCTAATGGGTAATCGTAAAGTTGACATTCAATAAACGTACGAACCATGCTCAAAATTTTGTCAACCGGTTGAACAGCGCCTACGGTGGTATGAATAAAGTACATCGTATGACTCGCGTAAATGAGAGAATGACGTACACCGATGTATTTTTGGTAAATCTGTGCGAGTTCGGGGGAATTGTTTTCGCACCAAATACTTACTCCGTATAAATCTGGAATCATGGCTAAATTTGAACGAATAAATCCCATGACTTCATCGAGAAGGTCGTTTTTAAATCTATCGGGGTTGTAAGTAACCATTATATTATATGTATATCACGTGACTATTTCTTAAACTTTTGTTTATGTTCATTAATTACAGGAGAATTGAGGTATTCGTCTGCTCGCTTAGGGGTCTTACATATGGTGTCACCACAATGGTCCCTGTTTTGATACACCGCGTTGACACCTGTTTTTAGTTCATCGCATGTCTTTAGACTCCAACGCCCTAAAGGCGTCGGTGTGCGCCCGCGAAATATATTAAGGATTCTTTGAAACATTTATATATTAGTATTAATCATTAAAATCTTATATACTATTCAACTAAAGTATTCAAAATGTGTCCTAACTTATTTTGACCTATCCATTCACCATCCTTCATATATCCACCCCAAATTTTTGGTCCTCTTATTTCTAAGTGGTAAAATATTTTGCCATCTCGCTTTGCATCATCCACAATTTTTGCGAAACGCTGATCCATCTGGTACCGAAGGTGTAAGAGTTCTGACATACATTCGAATGACACCCCATTCCACACTGAAATATCCAACGTTGTTTTTCTTTTTTTCATACCGGTTTTTGAACCAGCACTTTTTGCTTCTTTTGGAGAGCACGTCTCGAGCATGGTCATTAAGGTCGGATTATCCGAAAAAGCATACTTGCATGCTTGAAACGCATTCTCTATACTCTGAAAAGTTCTATTCTGCATATAAATAATGAAAAAATCATCAGGGATGCGCATTCCACCAGGAATCAACTCGAAATTAGATAAATATCTATGGTCGGTGTGTTTACTCCTAGACCAAAAGGTTAACATTTTATTCAAGTCTGACTGCATCATTGTCGTCGAATGATGCGATGATGTCCTCTTTGCTTTCGGTTTTAAAATCTAATGTATCAATTTCAAAGTTGAACTCTTTTACTTTTTGTGTAACCAGGTCGTAATATTCTTGAGATGATGTGTTGAGATGGGTGATACCGCGGTCACAGAGGGCTTTCTTTGCTTTCCAACACTTCACAAGATTTTGGGTGGTCTTAGAAAGCATATCGTATTAAATATACTATTAAGCACGCGTTTCTTTAGGTGATTTTTATGATCATAACCATCCCGAAACGATAGGTTCGAGCATAGCGGTTGCTTCGTCAACTGACAGTGTTTCCACCATATCATTTAGTTTTTTCGCTAACTGCTTCACATATACCTTCCTAACATCATCTGGTACAATCACCAAACTTCCATATCCCTTCCAATTTTTTGAAATGGATTCGTAGCGCTTTTGCGGAATGCTATTGCGTTCGCTTCCAAAGTTGAACTTGGAAATATCTCCGATGTGCGCCCAATGGGTGGTGCGAGCCAATCCGTACGCCTGTGCTATGCATTTTCTCTTATAGGCTTCATCGCTTCTTATGTCCCTAAGTGAAAAAGAAGCCATGAACGAAAGGCGCGGGTGCTCAATACTCCAGTGCACAGAATCGATGGAAACAACCATATCTTCATCGTTAGGAAGGTCGAGGAGTTCCTGAAAAATCTTGACCCGTTTAGGCAACAAGCGCGCATCCCACGCGGCCTTTCCACACGCGATGGGACCCCAAGAGCCCCCTCCTTTATTTGGACGCCCATAGCATTCTTTTGGATATTCATTCCATGATTCAGCTAACGGAAGGTCATACACATTGGAAATATCATGACGAAGTTGCTCCTTAATGCGCTGCATATCATCTGTGTCTGCGACCCCCTTGACCAGGCAAACGCCATTACGGTTCAATGATCTGCGAATCCCGTTGAAATCATCCGGTTCTACTGGATCGAGACGTAGCATCTTTACAAAAAGTCCGGTTGATTTGTTCCTCGCCTGTCCCACGTACCCTCCCATGTGCGCGAGTCTGCTATCCCATATGATCATTTCACTGGCATACACAACGAGTTTAGAGATATGTTCAATGACTCTGGGGTCATCATAAGGAACTGAAACATGGTGTCGGTCGGCTGAACTCTCCCACCCTTCAGCGTCATTCCATAGATGAGAACCCGGACAACAAATGAATCCATCCTGTTCTTCCTCGGTAGAATCCATCATATAAAGGGATGATTGATAGCACTTTTCCATAGAAAAAGCATTAGGGTGCGAAGAAATGTGATTTGCATCGCGTATAGGGTCGTATGATACCTTCTGATCGCGATGCAACCACAATCGTTGTTTCATCGCAGATGATGAAAGCATTTTCTGCTTACGTTCAAAAGTTTATTCTTTATTTATAATGTTCTTTATGTGACTTACTTATACATCGATTGTGATGACTTCTTTCTTTTTCCGTGTGCGTTTCTTCGGTAAAAATTCACCGAAAAGTTCTTCTTTAGGGTTCTCTAAAAAGAGTTCGAATATACTCTTAATCGGATTCAGTAGAGCATGTTCAAGATAATACCTACAATCAAGCGCCAAGTTATTATCTTTTGCATAAGTTGGATCCTCTGCTTTGACAAACTGTTTATCTTTTTGATTACCAGTGTCTATGAATACATACGGTACACGTTCTCCTGATTTGGGACCAGTCCCCCTTCTCCGAGATTCCAGTTTCCGCGCAACTGTCAAATGTGGTTGACTCGCCATCTTATACGCATGTTCTAATTCAGGTGTTTCTAAAGGTACATCGTGTTCATTTCCGTCGTCATCTACTTCTGTTTTCGTCCAAATATATTTAATGCGTTTCAAACTTTTAGTTACAACCAAATCCATCACATCGATGCCACCACTGAGTAATTTACGAGACACATCTTTGACCATACCGACAGCTTTTTCGATATTACGCTCATACATGATAACATTCAGTAGAGACTTGCTCACATCACGAACCATCTTACAATTATCTCTACGAACAAGTTGAATACCTTTTGCATCGATGTAATCGGGTGCTTTTGGATCAGTGTACATCAAACCTGCATACCGTTTCTTTGAAAATAAGAGATACGGAAAGTATACCTTTTCAAATTCAAGTTCGATCGGTTTTTTAAACGTCGCACTTATACGATCAGCCGCTTCTTCACCGAGTCTGAAACTTTCTTCTATCGCTTCCTGTCCACGCTTATCGCCTACGTTGAACTGGACCATGACAGAATCAGTGTTGTGACAAATGATATCACCAACACCTGCTTGAAATTCATGATTTTCAGTAGTCAAATCATATACAAATGAATCTCCGTCATGAGGAATAGGAATGACACCCAACACCACACCGGATTGAATCGGTTCCTTTGATGTTTTGATGACAAAATTCTTTTCAGTCATTTGTACCATTGCCCTACGACCTTGCATACGAAGTTGTAAAAATGCCAAAAGCGCACTCGTCTTATGTGTATGGCTGAATACCATGACATCATCTTTCTCTCGATATGTGGTTGCCTGGTATGGAAAACTGGACAAAAGACAGTCACCAACTCGAATGATGGTTGGACTTATTCTAGCACCACCTGCTGTAATGAGTGAATGATCTTCTGTACATTCCACTACACCAGTAGTCGTAAGCACGCGAAGCATTTTTTTATCGGGTGCGATACGATGACGGATGACTCGATTCACCTTTTTCCAACCTTGACTTGTCCAGGTGTCAATGTTTTCAAGTTCAGTGCTTTCTTTTCCATCCATTCGATGGGTGTACACCCTGGTCAGATCTTTTATAGCGCACACCCGAATGATGCCATCGATTCGAAGCAACAAAGGGGTGTCACCTGCGACACTATCGCCGTATACAACATCGGAACCAGGATACCATTCCTCCACACAATTCTTTGTATGTTCAATCATATTTCGTCCGATACCAGTAGTGCTCGCAGCGACTTCCTTACAAGGCAATGCTCCAATACTTGCCCCACAAAATCCATAAATACTATTCATAGATACCTTGAAAGCCAATTGTTTTCCATTGTACACAGCGTACATGAACATATCCCCGTCATCTTTTGCTTTTGCCATATCTTTCTTGGCCTGTTTACGGTTCTTCGCAAGGTTTCTCAACATACTCGGAAGTACTCCCTCTGTCGTTTGTGCAAACCTACATTTCTCGTATTGAAAATATTCGACTCTATCCATGTTGTCGTATTCTGGATCGTTTACATACGTGGAATGACACAAGTTATGGGCCATCATGATGGTAGGGTACAGACTCGCAAAATCCAATCCGGTGATAGGTATTTCTGTGTATGCCCCTTTCTTTGCGCCAAGCACTGTCGCACCCTCGTATTCTTCTTGTTGTTGTTCTGGATCTCGTTCGCGCGTCAAAACCAACATATCGCTTTGAAGTGTTGTGTACAAGATTTGACTGAACACCTTTATACCTTGCCCCCGTTCAATCAAAAAACTGATAGGTACCCAGGTGGCTTTAGCCATCTCAAACATATTTGGAATGATCGCCAATTTATTTACAAGGCGTAATGGAAGTGACGTGTCTTGCACACAGTATACACCCACGTCCTTTCGATCATCATCTGTACCATTCGCCCATTTCTTGAACATTTCGAGTGCTGAAAGGTCAACCTTTCGCTCGTTCAAAAAATGTTCGGCCACCGTATCTAGCTTGTAACTGGTCAATTTGTGTTCACGTTGCATAATGACCAGAAGATCAATTTGAAAGATACCCGGCGTCGTGACCATCTCATAATCGTTATCTCCGTATGCACTCGAAGAGAACTGTGTTTTCTTAAACTCGCAATCATCTGCTTTTAACCTGCTGGTATTCAAAAAGACGGATGCGTTCGTCATCTTTGCTCGCGTGTACATGTACGACAAGTCAAATTTCCAAATGTTGTATCCAAGGAGAATATCTACATTTTCGTCGAGGATCATTCTGGTCCAGGCATTGAGCACATCCCTTTCTTTTTTGTAACATTCAACATCAACACCTTCAATCGGTGAACATCCATTTAGGGAAATGAGACTTTTTTTGTATGGTTCTGTTTCGCCAAAACGCTGCAATGTTGTACCGATTTGAATGACATAGCAATCTTTTTTGTTTGGATCAGGAAAAGAACCATCTGGACTATACGTCTCAATATCGAATGATGCAACTACAAGCGGTGCAATGCGGGGATTGTCCGACTTTTCAACGTCTCCATGTTTCGCTGTGATTTCGATGTCACAATATGAATCTTTGTCCTCACAAACGGTGTATTTCCCTTCAGGAATCTTGAACCAACCAGCAGGTGGTGTGTCGCGGGAATGACAGAATCGCAACATGGGATCGAAATTCGCTTCGTAAAGCTTCAATTTGTACAACCCCGGCGCATCCGGATTTTTTGGCCACCAATCGAGTTCATGTTTTTTATTTATACGCAGCCTCTTTATCGCATACATGGCTTTCGTAAAAGATGATTTATTCGTAAATACGAGTTTATAAAATGGAAATGAATTTCCGTTGGTAAACCCGTAGAATTTCTTCGATTGTACGACCTGGGCTACCTTCAAATTATGGTTGCATTCACCACGACCAGCATACATGGCAGTTTTGCATACTCGACATTGAAATTTATCCGGACAATTATTAGCCGTTGGTTTTGCAATACATTCCTTTGGACCTTCCTTACACACTTCACAACACACCTTACCCCTTAAACCTGTCACAAATGATTTTCGTTGAGTTCCGGACCACTCTGAAGGAATTTCAACAAAAAACCTCGGATTGTATGATATCTTTGCATATACGGATTCACCTTCTGTATTTTTACCAAATGCTTTTACCATGTACTGCACAGACATGGTTCCATCGTCGTCTTCAACATCCTCATCACCACTATTCCAAGACACTGCCTGAAAATGAATGGTCATGGCTACTTTATATTTCAACGTCGGTATTTTTTAAGTAAAAAAATCCAAGACATAATAAGTTTCATGGATACTCAATTCATGGACTTCTTTACACATTCGGTCCACATAGACGGGGAAAACTTAGCATCCATACTCTCTCAAGCTCTCGGCTTTACGCTGAACAAAACACAAGCACAAACTTTCGCATCCGCTATATTGTCATCCACCACTGGTGGCGATGTCGATAATAACGGAGAAAGAACGAAAGAAGACATTGACGTGATTATTCAATACCTTCATGGTAAACAAATACTCACCGACCAACAAAAGAACATCGCAGATGTCACTGGCGATAACATTGTTCGAGTCAATGATATCGTTGCGATACAAAAACTTATATCGGAAGCATACATACCGAACACACCAACGGCGTCAATGACTATGACACCAACGGCTTCGCCAACGGTTTCTATGACTGCTACACCAAGTAATACACATTCGCCAACATTAACCTATACACCTACACCTACTATGACACCAACAATGTCACCAACACCTACTTTAACATATACAGAAACACCTTCACCAACGGAAACACCAGAACCAAACCTTTTGACTCTCGAAGGATCAGGAAATGATACAGGTGTGTACATCAACAACATTTCGTCTGTACAAGGAAGAAACCTTGGAGGATTTACAATTGTTTTGTCAGGAGATGTTAAAGGTTCTGTCGCAGATGATTTCATCGTGGGTTCCAGACAAGGTTTTACTTACGATACATCTAAAAATGTGACGATTATTTCAGGTGTTTCCAATGTTTCTGGTGGAACATCCATTAATGATCAACGTATTATTAACATCACCAGTTCAATCGATATGCTACAATTCATGTACAATGATTCAAGGTTCATGGTGTCCGACCAATACGGACGCGTTTTGAACCCAGTAGATTACCCTACGTTATCTATGGAACTCATCTCCGCAAATCGCGCAAAAGTCACTCTTCGACCTTACACCATATCACCACACAACGGTTCTAAATCTGTTTCCAACTTTCAATTCGATTATTCTGGTATCCGATTAAAACACCTCGCAGGTATCAACCCTCTAAAGGGATATAATATTAGCGTCGGTCAATCTCGTGTGCTCATTTTTACGATGCAAGTCGATAAATATTCTATCTCACTCGATGTGAATCGCTCGTACACCTTCGAGTTTGAATATGATTCACTCATCAATATGCCACACATTCAATCTGCCATGTTTGTTGATTCCGGTATCAACCTGGCATCGTATGCGCTCATGCATCCAACAGAACCTGAACTCATGTTCAGTCAATCAGTCCCATACGTAGGTGTCGACCAAGAATTCGAATCGAGTAATCCTTTCATGATGAACATGGCTAACATTAACATTGGTCGCGATACATTTTATTACGGTGACCTGACTTCATCTACTGACCCCGCCGTATGGATCGGTTCTACCGCATGGTTACCAATTCCAAATGTTGACGGTAAAGTAGACACTGATGATGACATTACCACAGGTCACATCAATGTAGACGACTTAACACTCGCGTTGCGAATGTTTGTTGATACTCAATTATACAATGGTACGCGTGCTATCAACCAATCCACAGCGCAATCAGAAAGCGAAAAGATTTACGTCACACGTATGCAACAACTTTTGGTCTATGCAGATCGTACCGATACACAAAATATGTACAGCACTGCTACTACATACAATTCACTTGATCTATATGATCCTCCCACAACCTTCAACTTGTCTAAATTGCGCCACATTCTGAAGATGGTAAAACTCGCTCTGAGCGATGACATTGTTGATGAATATGAAGGTGTAGTAGATGCTTATCAAAATGATTACGGTAATATCGTAGTTAAGGTTTCGGGACAAGATACCAGAATCCGTGTGTATTTCACAAATCCCAATGGCTCCCTTTTGAATAATCAAAATCTTGGCGATTTCATGGATTTCCAGTCTACATCAGATTATTACACCAATAAAACATACACCATACCCTTCCCACTTTTCAGTGGTTTCGATTATGGAATAGATGAACTCCGTGTCACGGGTATCGACATCGAACCCCTTAAGGCTATCGGCATGTACGTCTCTGTGTCTACGGAGGTGGTTTTCGCGGAAACACCTACTATGACGTATACTTTCACGCCAAGCCCCACTATAACAGGCACGATTGGTGATGTTGTCGTCGATTACAGCATCCCACCTTCGGTCGTTGATGATATCACGAAAGACAACGTGTACACTTTCAAGTTACCACAAGTTCCGGTCCCGATCATCTATGTCGACTATTACGAAGTCGAGGGGTACGTGAACTGGCGGTGGGAGCACATCGATGGTGTCTCCTACACCGCTTCGGAACAGCCGTACTACCAGTACGCTTTCGTCGAGTACTCAAACGGATACAATCAGTCGCACACGCAGCACATGCCAGAGTACGGGATGCGCTATTATCCTAACACCAAGACTTGGACAGGGGAGGGTAAGCCAGATAGCGAAACTTCTAATCCGCGCGACAGCGCCTCGAGGGGGAGCGACGGAGTTACCATTACTTTCTACAGGACGGACGGCAATCTTCACACGCGAATTACCGATCCGTACGTGTCTGATCCCATTGTTGACGCGGTGAAGGTCAATGGTTTCGGTGGATTCGATGTCACCCCATATGCCACAGTCGACTTCGGAGATGATCCAGTTGTCAAGATCACGGTGCCTCGTAAACCCGCGTTCGATGTCAAG
>CERI01117469.1_pt1 | contig 25757 bp, 9 predicted proteins | sample 350261 | NCBI WGS metagenome assembly CERI01 (sample SAMEA2620979, study PRJEB7988) | marine metagenome | isolation source: saline water (ENVO:00002010), including
TGATATATCGTTGTTTATGTACAAATTATTAGCACATATATCTAGACATGATATATCATTGGTTATGTACAAATTATTAGCACATATATCTAGGCATGATATATCCTTGGTTATGTACAAATTATTCAAACATAAATCTCCATTTATAGAAATATCATTGTATAATGTAAATGCACCAGTTGACCCCCCTAGGATGTATTCTAAACCACTATAATTTGTTACTATTTTATCAGAATTACTAAAATCAATATATTTAATAGATGAAATATCTATTTTTTGATTATCTCCGTCTATTATTAAATTTTTTATTTTTATTTTATTACTATCAAGGTGAGATTTTGAAATATCTAAATCATAAAGAGGATTTTGTGTTCCTATACCTATTCTATTATTTTCTGTATCTATAACAACAACATTATCATTATTTACATCATAATTATCACCTAATAAATTTACTGCTGAAACAAATTCATTGAAATTATTACCAGACATTTAAATTATATATAATATATATTTTAAATGTTTGATTATTGCATAAAAAATAAATATTTAATTATTTTCCAAAGCCTGTATTCTATTTAATAAATTATTATAATCTTGTAATGATATAATTTCTTTTTGCCAAAATGTTTCAAAAATATTTATTTGTTCAATGTTATTATAATCATCTTCATTTTTACTATTTAATATTGTAATATCATTAAAAATTAAATCTTCTTTTCTTAAAAATACTTCAAAATTTTCAACAGCTGGTAAATTATTTATATTACTATTATTGAACAATCTATATATATTATTTTGATACAATATTATATTGTCTAAATTATAACATTCATACAATGTTTGATTAGTTATATTATTATATCTTATTTCTTTTAATGAAACATCATTAAATTTATTATTTGTTAAAATATTGTGTTGATAATCTGTTAATGGATTTTTGAATTTTATACCAAAACCTTTTATACCTCGTTTACTTAAATCTTCTTCAACATTAAATATATCATATATAAATTCCAATTTATTATATTCATCTAATCTATGTGAAGAAGCATATTGTATATCTTCATTATCATATATTGATATTGAAGTATACAAATTTATATTATTTTTGAAATCTAAATTATTGTAAATTTTATTTGATGAATTATAAACTGTTACAATAGTTGTCCATTTATTTTTTGGTATAGGTAATGCTTTCATATTATTACCTAATATTATTATTTGATTTATGTTTGTAAATGGTAACATTATTAAATCTTTGAAATCATCTGCTAATACACAATTTTCAATATTTATGTTTTCATTTAAATATATTCTAAATGAATTAGTAAAAATATTATCATTTACATCATATTTTTTATATTGTGTTACTTCAAATTCATTATTACTATTATAATATATTTCTACTTTACCTTCATGGTATCTTATACCTATATTTTTTGGTATATTTTCTGTCACTATAATATCTTTTGCATAATTATATATTAAATTTTTATGTAAATCATTGTTACTTGGTAATTTAATTAATACATCATCGTCTTTTACATCTACTATTATTTTATTAATACTATTGTTATTATAATATTTATTTGTATCATTATCTAAATATTTCTCTCTTCCTTTTATTTTTAATATTTCATTATAATCACATATATTTTTTGGTAATTTCAAACTGTAACTATTATTGAAATTATTTGATGGTCCTAATAATGATATTGAATTTTTATTATTAATAGAATTAAATTTCAACTCTGATTTAGTTTCATTATTATTTAATTCTATTTTATTTAAATTTATAGAATTTTTCCATGATGTTTTATAATTTTTTATTATTTCCATAAAATTATTTGAATTATTTGTTTCTATTATTATTGGATCTACAAATAAATCATTTTGCTGTCTTATATATAATGAAAACTTTTCAATACTAGGTAAATTATATACATTTTTCATAAACAAATTATAAGATTTATCTTTCAACAATGGTCTATCTTCTAATTGACCACATGTATATTCCATATAATTTGAATCTTTTATCATTTCTATTATCGTATTCTCTAATTTATTATTTATTAAATAATAATGTTGCATACTATTTAATGGTTTGTCAAATTTTATTACTAAATTACCACATCCATTTCTTGACAAATAATATAAATCATCTGGTAATTCTTTTGGAACTATTATTACAATTTGATTGTCTCCTGAATATAGTCTTATTTTTTTATCATTATGATTATAAATATTCATATCATAATTTTCAATATTATCTAATTTGTCTATCACCAATAACTCATTGTCTAATGTATTTTTTTCAGAACTTGTTATTTGTATTTTGTTTTTTTCATTTGTTGTTATATTCAATTTTGAATTTACTAACAAATCACTAAATGCTGCTTTTGTTGCATCTACACTATCATCCAAATCATAACCTATTATTGAATTATGAAATCTTCCACCTACAATATTTCTCGATATATCATTCAATATTCGTTCAATATTCAAATCACCATTTATTAATCCTGTTGTTCTATTTATATTTATATCCAATGCATTTACAAATAAAGTTCCATTTACATTTATATCATTGAAATTTATATTTGAACTTGTTACATTTTCTATATTTATATTACTTATATCTGCATCTTCTATATTTATTTTTTGTGTCTCAATACTGTTTGTTATTATATGATTGTTATAGGTTATCCCTTTTACATTTAAATCATTATTTATTGTTACCAAATCATTATTTATATTATATATATTTACATTACTTATATCAGCTTTTTCTATATTTGATTCTTTTGATTCTAATAAATTATTTATTATTTTATCATTATATATTGTTTTGTTTGTACTTATATCTTCATAAAATGTACAAGCAGTATTTATATTATACAAATTTACATCACTTATATCTGCCTTTTTTATATTTGATTCTTTTGATTCTAATAAATTATTTATTATTTTATTATTGTGTATTGTTTTATTTGTACTTATATCCTCATAAAATGTACAAGCACTATTTATATTATATAAATTTATATCACTTATATCTGCTTCTTTTATATATGAATTTGTATTATATAATTCTCTATTTATCAATATTTCATTACTTAATGTATTATATATTATTACATTTTCTGTATTAAATACTATTTCATTATTTGATATTTCATTTATTGTTGCTACATCATTTTTTATAAAATCTATCTCACCACTTGTTGATGTTATATAACTAAAAATATTATTACTTGCTGTATATATTATTTTTTGTTCTGTTGGTGTATATGAAAAATCTATAAAAGTATAACATACATCAAATGTTCCTGCTAATATTTTATCTATTCTTATATGATTAAATAATACATCATTTATTGTTGCCCTTCTTTTTACATGTAAATCTTTTTCCATTTCTACATTTTCTAAAAATTTACTTGTATCATTAGTGTTTGTTTTGAATATTATTCCTCCACTAACAGAATGAAATGTCATACTTTTTAATTGTTTATTTTCATTTAAATATTCCTGGTATGTTATTGGTTCTCCTGTTTTAACTGAATTCATAGCTAAATTATATGATTCTAAATCGTGTTTAAAATAACTACCTGTAACTTTCCATGGTCTTTCTTCTCTATTAAAATTTAAAAATGTTATATCATTTATATCCGATATTGTTTTTCTAGATGGACCTGACATCAATTATAATATAAAAATATAATATTTTTGTCTATATTATATTTTTATATTTCACTTTTAATTCATTAACTTGATTTATTATCTTTATATAAATTATAATGACCATCTGATATTGTATTTAGATTACCTGGAACATGTGTAATTTCAGATGTTTTATGTATTTCTTTTATTAATTTAAATAATATATCTATTGATTCATATACATTATAACTTATATCATTACCACTATCATGTTTATTTATATGTATATCTATATCATTACTTGTTCCACTTATATCAATTGTATATGATGGATCAACAGTTCCTATACCTATTCTATTTAAACTTAAATCAAAACAAATACTATTATTTACATCTATACTACTTAAAGCAGTATTTACATTATCTTTTGGTAAATTAAAATCTGCGATATTTGTTAATAATTTATTAACATCCATATTTATTATTTAAATATAATATTTTATATAATTTTTTTTGTAAAATATTATATTTATTATTTATTTATTATTTATTTATCTTCTTCTTCTTCTTGTTTTTTTTGATTTGGTTTTTTTACCTTCTTTTTTTACATAACCAAATTTACCTTTTTTAGTAAAATAACCATATTTTTCTAATCTTTTTTCTTTTTTAGCCATATTATGTTTTTTTCTAGATACTATTTTTCCACTTTTGTTTTTCAATAAATCTTCTTTTTTTAAAGCATCTTTTCCTCCATTTGTTTTGTAAGCAGTACCATGCATAACTTGAGCTCTACTACCTATTAAAAATTCATAAGTTTTACCTTTTATATGATATTTACCATCCTTTGATTTCATCGTTTTTTTTACCATATTTTATATATTATATATATATTATATATATATTTTATTATTTACTAAATATATTTTTTTTTGTTTATATTACTATCTTTATAATATAATTTTATTATAATATAATGTCATCTATTAATAAATTGATAGCTAATGTTAAAAAAACTTCTTCTTTAACATCTTCATTTATAAATAATGATTCTTCATATATATGTATTGATACTAGCACTAATAGAATTGGTTTTAATACACAAGAACCTAGTTATTCTATACATATTGTAGATAATAATGGTATTATATGTGTTAGTAATATTTTATTATCTAATTTACATTGTGATGTTAGTGGTTTTATAAAAGATCTTTCATGTACAAATTTTGATGTTTCTTCTTTAAAAGTTGATTCTAGTTTTATAGTAGACGGAACATTTTGCAGCATTTCTTGTGATGCTATTGATTTTTGTAACTCAACATTAAAGGTATTTGATTTATCTGTTAACAATGATTTATCTGTTAATAAATTAAAATATAAAACTTTGGATAAAATAACAATATTAGACTCTAATGGTGCTCCAATTGTAATTCCTGATAACTTTGATAAAGTTATAATTAATGATTGTTCTATTAACCAAAATTTAGATATTAGTGGAATATTAACTTTTCCTATACATAGTATTAATAAATTCAATTGTTTTAATGCTGAAACTAGTTTCAATCTTATAAGAACACAAGATATTAGTTGTGCTAATGAAATATCTTGTAATGATATATGTTGTAATGAAATATCTTGTAACTTTATTGAAGTTATCAATAACCTATCTTGTAATAATATCAATTGTGATTCTTTAACTAATTTTAATACATTTATAACAACTGATATTAGTTGTTCTAATGAAATATCAGGTAATATTATTAGTTGTATTGATATATGCGCAAATAATTTGTACATATATAATGATATATCTTGTAACAATAAGATAATAACTAATGAATTAGAAATTAAAGGAAATTTAGAAGCGACTGGAGAAAATATTACACTAGACGGTGTAAACTTAAAAGATTGTAATATTACTGACAATTTATTTGGCCTGCTAGGAAGTATAATTGATATTAGTAAATCTCAACTAATAATACCTGATATATCATATGTCAATGAGTTAACAACTGGTTCAATTTACTTTGATTCAAGATTACAATCTATTAAAGTTATACATAACTCTGATGAAACACCTGATCAATCATATAATATATTTTATAATAAAAAATTTGTTAATGTTGAATTAAGTTATAATAATATAATACCTAATAATGGTGTTGTTATTAATAATAGAAATAATTATCAAAATATAATAGATACTTCATATACTGATTTTAATAAATTTGGTGATGATGATACTTCTAAAATTAGGGATCAATATGTAAGTAAATTTATATCTACTGATATTAGTTATTTGAATATACCATTAGATATATCATATAATAAAGCTAATGTAAATAATAAATTTTTTAATATAAATAGTGATGCAACTATACTAGGTAATAAGGTTGATAGAATAGAAATTAACTATAATAATTTTGTAGATAATAATACTATAACATCATCTAGCAATCTACAATTTACTAATAAAAATATATTTTTTAATATAAATGCTTATGTTACATTAAAATATTTTAATGAACATCCGAATGATGTTGAAGTTATTAGTTATGATTTTGAAATGATGAATACTGGGAGTGCATCAGAAGGTGATGTATTAACTAAATCAAAAAATACAATTATTTCTTTTGATAATTCATATAATTATTCTACATCAAATTTAAATTATGTTGGAAAACTTGAAAATGGAACTGCTGATATTAATAGTTATATATATTTTAGAATCAAAACTGATAATAATAAAGATATTAGCAACTTATTATTATATGATTTTAATTGTTCTGTTGTTCAAATATAATTATATTATTTAATGTTACATTCAAATTAAATAATATATTTTATTTAAATATTTTGATTTTTTTTTTGATAGTGTTTTATTAATGATGTTTGTTGGCGATTTCTAGAAATTGATGAACCTAACTTATAATTATGTAAAGTTCTATCATATAATCCTTTACAATCACTTGGACAAGGTTTTACTTTACTTTCATCTTCTTCTATAATTATATTTACTATAATATCTCTATATAATATTATTTCATTCAAATTAGAATCTAATACACTGTATTTTATAAATTTTTCATATCTTCGTATTTCTCTATTTTCTATATTATTTATTATTTTACTCAAATAATTATCGTATGTAGAATTAGGGTAATTAGTATCTATATAATTTATTATATATTCCATATTCAAATTTTCATCAATTAATATATTGTCTATTGGTTCATAAATTCCTCTATATTCATCTATTAATATACTCACATTATTTGATGTTAAATCATAAAATTTATATATATTTGCATCAAAATCATAATTTAATGATTTAAAATTAACAATATCACTTAATATTTCAAATCTAATATCTCGTGAATTTATATTTAATGGTATATTAAATAAATTTGGTACAAAATTATTATTATAATAAATTCGTGGACCATTGATCGCTTCATAAATTTTTATATTTTTATTATATTTTCTTGTATTATTTAATTTATCTTTCACAATAAATAATATATCAACATATCCATATAGTAAATCTATTGTATTATCATAATTATTGAAATTTGAAAAATTAAAAAAACTATCTAACGATATATCTAGTATATAAGAACTAGAACTTAATACACTTTCACTATAAAATTGTTCTATATTTACAGCATCATTAATATTATAAACTTTTTCTTTATGTATGTACATATATGTTTTATTATCATATTCTTTGTATATTTCATTACCATCTTCAATATCTTTTATATTTTTTACAAAATTTAATAAATTTAATTTTAATCTTTTGTCTTTTAAGTCTGTTGATGTAAATTTATTATAATGATATATAATAATTTCAAAATTGTCATTAAAATTAATATGAGGCGGTGTTATATCTGGTATTGTTAAATCTAACAAATATTTATCAATATATAAATTTTTATTATAATAATCTTCATAATTTATATCTATATTTATCATTATACTATTTGATTCTATTGATCTTAATAATAATTTTGACCCTTTTAATGTTATATCACCAATTAAATGATTTATTTCAGGTATATTTTCTATACCTTCATGAGCTCCAAATAACCTATCTTTTGTTAAATCAAATTTTTTCTTGAAAATTTTGTATGTTAAAGTATATAATCTACTTATAGTATTTATATTTATTGGTGAATCTGTTTCTATGTTTATTATATTTGCAAATTCTTCTGCTGTTGATAAAAGTCTAGTTCCATTATCATTCATTCTTTCTGCTATTGGTTTAACAAATGATGTTCGTAATATTGTTGATAAACTTACATCATCTAAAAATTCATCATTATTAATATTTAATATTTTACTATTTGCAAATTGACTTTTTACATATGATATATCTTCACCAGAAAAATCGGTATACCATTCTAAATATTCACTATTATTGTAACTTGTCACTGTATCTAGATTTGTTGATAATTCATTTATTTTGTTACTATTGTTATAACATATATCGTACATTTCAAATATTTCTTTAGCATAATTAACATCATATAATTCTTGTACAATTTCTTCATATATTGACATTTCTTGGGCTAACAATTTGAAATTTGTTTTCAAATCATCAAATAATTTTTCAAATGTATTATAATTAAAATAATTATCTAATGACTCTAAATAATCAAATGATAAATCATTCATTATTCTTAAAAATTGAGGATAATTACTATTTACAATATTTTCCAATTGATCTAATGCATAATAATATATGCTGTTTGATAAATCGATATATAATTTTTCAATATCGTTAATATCTCGTTTATTGTAAAAATAATATAATTCTTCATCTTCTTCTTCTTTATCATTATCTGTAACAATTGTTGTATCATATAATAAATATGAAAAATCTATTTTAACAAGTTCTTCACTTATAACTTTTTCGTATCTATTATTTATCATATCATCATATGTAAAATTATCATTCTTTTTTGGAAACTTCAATCCTGATGCATCTGTTGATATTTCTATTAAGTTTAGTTGAGTTATACTTGCATCTATTAAATTTGCAAATGATAAATCGTTTTTATATACATATATTGCCGATGGATCTGTATCTGATCTTGGTAACCATCTTCTAATATTTTGATTATTTGGATTATCAATTTGTCTTTCTTCAAATGTATATTTTATAGGATTCATATTCAAATCTATATAACTAAAATCATAATTTCCTCCATCTATATGATATAAATTTGATAAATCAATCATAATTATATTACTAATTTCAGTTACTAAATCACCACATATGTCAAAATTATAAAGTAATCTTGAATCAAATCCTGGTTCTTCATTAAGACTAGTATCTTCAAAATTATATTTTAATTCATTATATATACTATAATATTTTGTAGGAGGGTCAGTATTATTATAACTTATTTCATACATTGGATAAACAAATTTGTACATTAATGAATTTATGAATATATCTTGAGCAATATCTGAATTAATTTCTCTCAATTGTGGTCTAAATATACCTCTTATTTCATCTACATAATTATTAAAACTACTATGCATTTCTTTCAAATTTTCATAATCTTCTCTTCTTTCTAGAATAAAATCATTAGCAATATTACTATCTTGACTAATATATCCATGAAAAAAATTAAAAAATTTATCATAATTAGTTTCTATTAACTTATAATCAGCTTTCAATTCAACCATTTTTATATAAATTTCATCATCAATAACATTATTTAAATTATCAAATTGAAAATTTTCAAATTCTGGTATTAATCTTGAAATCAAATCATCATTTTTTATACCAAATAATATATCATTAAATATAGTCTTTCTATTTCTAATATTTTCATAAAAATCATTTAAATTTACAGATTGTATAACATATCTAAGTTCTGATAATATTTCATTTAATCTTTCATGTATATTAAAATATTGTTTGTTTATTGTATTGTCTATTTTATTAAACAAAATATCATCTGAAACCCAATCTTCTCTATATGTTGTTTGTTCATAAAACATACTATTTATTGTTATGTAAATATATTGTACATAATAATTGAAAACTATTAATATACTTCTCAAATCATCTAATATTTTCATATGATCATTTGTAAATATTATTTGTTTTTTTTCTGAAAAATCAAACATATCAAAATTATTTACATAATTAATTGAACTCAATTTTAATGTATATTTTAAATTTTTGGGTTTTATATTTTCTGATTTGTACAAAGGTATTTTGTAGATATTTCTTTCAAAATAATTATTCAAATCTAATATAAATGTATAAGTTTCATCATATTTATATATTTCATTATTTATTGTTTCATATATTATTTCTGATGTGCTTCCATTTATATTCAAAATATCAAATATTTTATATGGTTCATTATTTAAATCATTTGTACTTAGACTATCAATTACATCAAAATTAATACTTAATGTTTCTTTATTTGAATCATTATTACTTATTGAATATATTATATTATTTTTTGAAGAATCATAAACATATGATTCTACTACATCACTATTTTCACTGAAATCAAAATAAAATGACGATGATAAATCTATTAAATAATTGTTGTTATTAACAAATTTTTTACTATCTTCATGTTTTTCTATTTCATCATATATTAAATAATTTGTATGTTTATTATCATTTGTATCATATTTATGAAAAATAAATTTATTACTATCTGGTAATATACCTATATTATGATAAAAATTTTTTTGTGTTAGTAAAATTGCTGAATCACTAACATCTGGAGCACTTTCTACTTTTGCATTAAATACTTTATTACTTGATAAAAATATTTTATTATTATCATTTAGATCTGAAATTGCAGATGGATTATCTTCTACTTCTTCTTTATTTAATACATTTCCTTTTAAAAACATTGAAGCATTTTGAAAAATAATACAATTTGAAATCTCTTCTTGTGGAGGTATATATTCTATTAAACTTACATCACAATATATATGTATATCAAATTTTTTATATAATAAATATTCATAAAATTTGTTTATATTTGATGGATTTATTAATTTATCAAAATTATCGTTTAATTTTTCAATATTATTATTATCCATTATTGATTTATCTAATACACTAGTTGTTCTATTAAATTCATAAATTTTTCTTTGTATATCATGTAATTCTACATCATTAAATTTTTTATAATTATCTAAATAATTTAAAATATCTATATAAGAATATAATAAAAAATCTATATTATTAGCTGAACTATCAAATCGTAACAAATTATTTAATAATAATTTATTTGTACTTAATATTTTATTTTCCAATATATTAACATCATAATTTTTGTCATTTATTATCACATTACCTCTCATATCTTCTATTGTATATTTAAAATTATCATTTGTATATTTATTTGGTATTTTATTTGGTGTTAATGTATTTACATAATTATCAAAATAATTAACATTATTGATTATATTATCTTTAATTAATTCTATTATATTAAAATATAAATTAGTATTTGTATTATCAAATATTTTTTTTGTAATTATATCATTATTATTATAACTACCATCATAATATTCAAATGACAATTCAAATGTTTTATTATTATTCAAATAATCTGTATCTAATCTATTATCTTCTGGTATATTAAATAAATAATTATAACATGAATCATGATATTCATAATTATCCTCATTTGTATCTTTTTTCAATTTTTTCATTTTGTCTTTTGAAAATAAATCAATTTTTGAAATATCATTTATAAATACTACTTTTTTCTCATTATTTAAATATAAAATATTATTTAATATATTTCCTTGTGTTATACCAATAAAAGGTTTAATATCAGTTGTTTCTGTTGTTTCTGTTGTTTCTTTTGTATGACAACTTAATAATATTCTATTTTTGTGTATTTTAATAGTAGAATCTAGTGATTCTGCATTTATTGTATTTAAACACAAATCATTTTCTATAGGTCTTATTGTAAAAAAATCTATTTTTTTAAACATTTTTTCAGATGTAACATTACCATTTAAACTCAAATATTTGTTATTTGATAAAATATCATTAAAAAAACATATGTTTGAATTTATTTGTAATTTTCCAGATATATTTTTTATTCTGTGTGATTTGTAATATAATATATTTGGTGTATATGGCTCTATTAATAATTCAAATTTTGAATTACTCATACCTGGTAAATTAGTATATCTTATATTTTTAGTATATGGCTTTTGATATGATAAATCATAAAAGAATTCTATTTTATTGTAAAAATTAGAACTATCACTTGTATTAAATTCATATAATCCATATGATAAATATAAATTTTTATTATATATTTTGTTATCATTATAATTTATAAATTTATAAAATGGCTTAGATCCTATATTTCTGTTTGTTATTTCAACATCTATATTTATTTTACCATTAATCTTATTTGCATAATCAAAATAATTTATATTTTTTATTTTATTATTATTTGTACTAATATCATCTATACAATACAATTTATTATAAGAATTGTCTAATATTATATCTTTAGAATTATTTATATATATCAATGTATTATTACAAACATCATATAATTGAATAGACATTCTGTCAAAATTATTAATTTTTTTCATAGTTATATAACCATTATTATCTAGTAATCTGTACAAATTACAAGATGTATCTTTTTTGTCATATATATTATATATTTGTCTTGTTACTAATTCTACATTATTACTATAATTTATATTTATATTATTTGATATATCAAAAGGTAATATAAAAGCATAATAATAATTTTTTTCTAGATTTATAATGTAACTAATATCATATATATTATTATGTACATATTCATCACTATATTCATATTCATATGGGTGATTATTTATAGTGTATTTATAACATAATATATTTGATAAATCTAATTTATTTAAATTGTTACTTATATCATTATTTTTATCAAAAAATAAATTGTTGTCATGTACTTTTAAATATGTTATATATTCTAATGGTTGCGTTTTTACTATTTTTAAATCTCTATGTTTTTTGGCTTCTTTATTATTACTATTAGATTTTTTGTACAATATATCATAATTACCAATATTATTTGTTATAAATCTGTAATCAATACCATTTAATTCTGATTCTTTGATATTATACTTTATATTATCATTTAAATTTTTATTTTTTATTACTAATGATACATCTTGTATTTTAGCTAATGATCCATCTATTACATCAAATATACTATGACCATAATCTAGAAATGGTTCATATTCTGTCAAATATAATTCTATATTACTTGCATCTGATGAACCTGATAATGTTATATATGGGGGTAATATTGTTAATTTAATATATTTATTCATTGATATTTCATTATTAAATTCATCTTTTACATTAAAAATTTGTACAATACTGGAAAAATCTATTGATGATTCATTAAAATTCAATATATTTGATAAATCTATTATATTTAATGATATTTCATTGTCATAATAATTGTGACTTATTTCATAATTATTATTAATATTACTATTATTGTAAGACTCATTATTAATTACATATGAGTTGTCTTGTATATTTAGAATATAATCATAACTTATTGTATAATTACTTGTAAACAAAGATGAATTATAATAATTATAAGAACCATCTATAATATTTTTTATTGTTATACCTCTATCTAAATATAATAATTCGGTCCTCTTACTGTAAGAAGTATGAAATTCACCACTTATATAACCTATTATATATGGATTATTTTTACTATCTCCTATTGCATATTTGTTAGATATTTCACTTAATTTGTAATTGTTGAATTTAGTATTATCAGTATTTGCTATATAAATTTTATATATATCAATTGTATGTTCATCATTTTTATTAATTTCAATATTTAAAGTTTTTATTATATTTACTTTTTCAGTTATTTCATAATTATCTGCCTCATTATAACATACATCATAACCTAATTCTTCTAATAACCCTATTGATATTTTACTCAATTTTCTAGTTGATGTATTTTGATCTTTTATTTCACATAATATTTCATTACTTAAACCTAATGATTTTATTCCTTTAAATAAATGATTATTATTTGTTAATTGATCATCATTTATATAAAATTCTTTATTGTTATTTGAAAAATCTATTGGTAATCTTATAAAACTATTATCTATATTATAACTTGCATCTTGTAAATACTCTTTATATATATTCAAAAATTTATCACTTCCTTTGTAATAATCGTAATTATTTAATATTTCAAAATTATTATTATTATTTGATTCAAACATACTTCTTCTATTTATACCTAATGCTCTTCCTAGTGTATGTAACAATGTTTTTTCATGTACTATTTTGTTGTCAACTATGTCAAAACTAATATCTACTGTTTTTGGATATTTTTTTGAATTTTTATTTTGATATGTTATATTATTTATAGATATATCTATATTTTCAATTGATGAACTAATATCTATATTTATATTTATTGGCTTCAAACCTGGTATAAATTTATTGTTTAATACCTTTTTCCATCTATAAGCAGCATTATATGTATTTTGTACAAAGTTGTTCAATATTTCCATTTCATTATTTAATGTTACATTGTATTTATAGTTATTAATACTTATATCAAATATATCTGATATATCTTTAATATCAAGTTGTTTTTCCCAATTTTTTGTTGGAACATATGTATACATATAACTATTTATATTTGGTTCGTACAAAAATTCATTATTTTTTTGTACATTATATACCATTATTTCTTTAGAAAAATCTAATTCATAAACTATATCATAATATTTTTTTAACAAAACATTTGAAAGATCTAATGTACAAAATGAATTATCGTTTATTATATCTAATTTATTGAATTTGGTATAATTTTTACTATTTTCTAGATCATCATTTATTATAATATTTATATTTTTTGCATTTGTGTACATATCTTTTTTTTCTTGTGTATCATAAAACAAATCTAAATTTTCACTTATTAATGTTATTAATGATGTATCTATAACATTTTCTAATTTTATTTCTCCACATACTGTATCTTTTACATTTAATTTATATCTTTTTCTCTTATATTCATCATCATTTATATTGTACAAACTTAATATTATATTATATTTATTTGATGGATTTATATAATTAATATTATTTTTTCTTTCAATATTATTTGTATTTGTATAATTATCAAATTTAATGAAATTACTTGATATTTTTTCATTATTATTAAATATTTCACCTGAAAAATCTATTATATTATTAAATAAATCATAATCACAAGTTTCTAATTCAAAAGTTTCTTTATTGTAATCATAACTTAATGATATATCATTTTCTTGTAATATTTTATTATTTTTTAATTTATTATTCAAATTATGATCTATTTTTATCATATTGATATCATTTTCATTATTATCTTTTTTATATTGTCTTTTTATTAATATATAAAAATCATAATCATATTTATACATTATATTTATAGTGATTGTTTCTTGTTTTATATTATTTGACCTATCTTTTGCTTTTATAACTGCTTTATATTTTGTAGATGTTTCTTGTTGTGTATTAATCAATTGTTCTATTTTATTTGCTGATATTTCAATTGAATTTTCATAATATTTAATATTATAATTATTTTTTATATTTTCATTATTTATATAATTACTTGTGTTATCTACATTTATTAGTTCATTGTTATATTCTAATATATATTTTATATTATCACCATAATCATCTATATTTGTATATATTTTTTCATCTAATTTTGTTTTTATTTCATTTGAACTACTATAAATATCTAGGTCTATTGATTCTTCTGCTTTATTATTTATATTTGGTTTTTCATTATCACATATATCTAATATTCTTTCAAATCTTGTTACATTATTTGAATTTTTTGATGGTTTTGATTTATCTATACTTTCATATATTATTTTATATTGACCTATATCTCTATTATTATTATTTAATCCACCATCATCTATTATTGTTATTGATGTAAAATTGTAATTTGATAAATCTGAATTTTTACCCTTTAAATACGGTTCATAATAATTTAAATAAAATCCATCATATCTACTGAATGTGTACACGTCTTCTATTAATGATGCATCTGTTATTATTTTATTATTTTTACTTTCTTCTATATTATGTACAAATGGTATTCCTTTATCATTTATTTTAAATATTGGTCCATCATTTACTATATTTACTTGTACGCCTACTATATCACTTGATATTGTTTCTATATTACCTTCGCCTGATAAATACATGTAATAATAAAATCCATATGTTTGAAGACTCAAATCATATATTATATTATTTGATATCTCATTATATTCTAATCCATCTATTATATAATTTATTGAATAATCATATATTATTTCAAATAGTCTTATGTAATTGTACATATAATTATTATCTGTGTTTTCCGGTATTTCAAAATTTATTTCATTATTATTATTTTTCAAAATATCAAATATATCTGGATTATCACTTATGTCTCTTGCTGATAATATATTTCTACTTATTTCATATATATTATTAATTACATTGTTATCTAATATTCTTGGATGTCGTTTATTTATTATTATGTTATCGTCATTTAATATATCATTTTCATAATTACCAAAAGATATATCAATTATATTTGATGAAAAATTAATTTTTGGTATTATTGTATTTTTTATGTTGATTTTTCTGTTTTTTAACAAATAAAATTCTTTACTACCATCATCTTCATAAATATATGAATGATAACTAATATCTATAGTACAATTTTTATTTCTTTTATTAAAAAACATATAACTTTCTGATAAATCATTTACTAATTCCATTACTTTTGTATCATTTATTTTTGTTTTTACATTATCATTATTATATGATATATTATAACTATTACTAATTACATTATCTATGTTCAATACTATTGAAATATCTGTAAAAATTTTTGATTCTACTTTATTTATTATATGAAATGGTTTGTAATCATTTATTATGAATTTTAATTGTTGTAAACCTATTTGATTTGTAATATCTATTATTTCAAAACTTATATCTTTTGTATTTTCTGTTATTTCTATTATAGATATATCATTATAAAATTCTTTATTATTACTTATATCACCTAAATATATTTGTTCTTTTAATATATTATTACATATATCAAATGTAAATGGTATGTTATTATGAAAATTTACAGATATATTATCTTTATCTTTATCTTTATTTATAATTGTAATATAATTTATTTCATATATTATATTCAAGGGATTTGTTACATTTTCATATCTTTTGTTGTACAATACTGACAAATCTGTCTCATGTGGATTCAATCTAATTAAATTAGTCAATGATATATCTATTTCTTTACCTATATCAAAAGTATTATAAAAATTATCAGAAATTTCATAATTATGTAAAATTGATGATATATCTGAATATGATGTATCTATATTTAATGTTAAATTTTTATTTGATAAATTATTAACATTACTATTTGATAATATTAAACTATTTAAACTTATTTCTGGTGTGCTATTATTCACTATATTAATGTATCTTTTTAATTTTGTATTAATAGCGTTGTGAGATATTTCATAATAAATTATATTATTTCCCAGTAATGGATCTTTATTTACTTCTTGATCTTCATGTTTATAAACAAAACTTAAATCTGTATTTCTTAATGATATACTTATATCTATTATATTATTTACACCATTATTTGTATGTGTAAAATTTTTATAATATATTAAATTATAACTTATATCATTTTTTCCATATAAATTATAACTAAATTCTGAATTAATATGAGTTTCATCTATTTTAAATATATTAAAACACATATCAATATTACTAATTTCAGTTATGCTATCATCTATTTTTATTCCCAGATCGCTGTATTTATTGTATTTATCTATAATATAAGTGTTTTCTGTATTTCCAGATAATTCTATAATAATATTATTTGAATTTTGTACAAAATGCATTGATAAATCTCTTAATGAATATTTTAATTCATTACCAAATATATCACTTAATGATATATCTGATATATCATTTGGAAAATTAGCATTTGTTATAAAACTTGCCTCTGTGTTAATTTTGTACATTGATATACCTGATATTTCTATAAGTGGAATACTACTACTTAAATCTTTTAATATATTATTAATTTCTATAGCTGATTGTATATTTGTATTATTGTACAAAAAATTATTTTTATCAAAAGTAAAATTTATTATTTTATTTCGTAGAGCATTATTAATATTATCATATACAATATAACTATTATCTAGTATAAAATTTTGTGATTTTTCACTGTATCTTATTGTAGGAACAACATAATTTATACTGATATCTATAGTTGCAGAGATATCATTATTTATATATCCATAATTATTTAATTTAAACAAATCATTATCATTATTTGAGTAATTTAATTTTGGTATAATTTTTATATTACTACTAACATCTAAATCTTTATTTTTACGATAAACATAATTACTATTTATTTTGTCATAATTATTTATATCAGATGTAATTATCATATTTTTTATAGTCAAAAATCCAAAATCAAATTCTATTATTTCATTATTATTATTAGTAAAAATAATATTTATAGAATTATCTAATATTGTTATTATTAGTTTTTTTTCTAATCCAAATAAATTGTATTGCGTTTCAAATTTGTTTTTGTTATGTAATATTATATTTCTGTCAAAATTATATTTTCTAATGCGTAATTGATTCTCGTTTTTTATTAAATTTACATAATTTGATAATGTATCTGTATTTGAATCTATTTTTTTTAAATCTAATACATCCTCTTCTTTTATGATTATATTATTAATAATAATATAATTATTTTCAAAATCTATATATTTAAAATAATAATAATTATTACTTATTGTATCATATAATGAATTATATTTCAAGAAATAATCATTTATATTTGATATATCAGTTTTTGTTTTTACATCTTTGTAATAATAATAAAGATCACAAGAGACATCAAATAACAAATATTCTATTTGATTTGTATTTACATTGAAATAATTAACACTTATATCTAACTCTATATTTGTTATATCATTTGTTATATCAAATATTATATCATCATTTTGTAGACTATCATATTTAAATTCATAATTTATAAAAGGACCATAATTTATTATTATTGTTTGAATTACATTTGATATATCATTTGTTAAATAATTTTTATAAGTCAATGGATTTGTCAATTGATATTCTATTTTATTATATGAAATATCTTTAACTAATGAATCGTTTGTTCTGTTTATATAAATAGAAGGATTTTTATTACTACCAGCGTATTTATTACTATATATATCAGATATATCTATATAATTGTATATAGAATCTAACTTTTCATAATATTTCAAGTTTATATTTCTTTTATCTGATTTCAATTCAAATTCTACTATTATTTCATTTAAATTAAATATATTAGTTTCAATATTTGTTTCAATATTATTAGTATTATTTATATAAAATTCTTGTAAATTATTTGATCTATTATTATAATAAAATTTATTAGTTTTGTAATTTGTATCATATGATTCAAAAGAAATAGTTGTTCCATTCAATGAAAAATCTTTATTAATGTACAAATAAATAGAATTATAATAGTATTTATTATCTAATATATAAGATATATCTGTATATATATAATCTTCATAAATATGTGCGTATTTTTTACTTTCTTCTGATAATCTTAATGGATAATTCTTACATATGTCTAACAAAACATAACTTGAATCATTATTTATGTTATATGATATATCAGTTGTAATACTACTTAAATTAATATTATCAAATCTTGAATTATCTATTTTTCCTTTTAATTGATAATTAAAAAAATATGTGTATGATAAATCAATATTTTCGGATATATCACTTGTTGATATATATGTTAAATATAAATTAGATATATCATTGAAATCAGGAAATCTGGCGGTATATGATATATCAAATATAAAAACACTACTTATATCAACATTATTTCTATCTGATAAATTTAAATTACTGCTATAAAAATACAAATCTTTTAGTACAGAATTAGGAAATTTTAATTCTAACAATGTTTCATTATTATAATTTTTATAAAACAAATTTGATAAATCTAAATCTATTGTTTCTTTAAACAAATTACATGATATTTCATATGATATACCTGTATATAAATCAACATCATTAAATGTTATATCAAAAAAGTCACTTGATTCATTTAAACTAAAATCATTTATTATAAATTCAAAACTATTATCAAATAATATGTTTGAGGCATCTGCTGAATCTAAATTTTTATATTTTTCGAAATGATATGTTATATTTGGATAAAATTTGTAAGTAAAATGTTCAAAAAAATAATTTCCATTATTTAGATATTCTATATCTTTATTCAATGTTATAAGATTATAACAACTATCAAAAAATCTAAAATAATCTTCATTATCATATGGATAATAATTACCTTTACCAACATAAATAGTTATATGTTGCAAATTATTATTTAATTTTACATTAAATGATATATCCTCTCCATTTGTATTATATTTATATAAACCGGTTATTATATTGTCATTTATGGATAAACCCCTAGAATGAGAACCTAATTTTATTAAATTATTTATATTTTTATTAAAATTAAATTGGTAACTTTTGTTTGGATATAATTCAAAACATATATCAATATATTCATCTACATTTGTATTTGAATTGGTTATTATATATTTATTATCAATTAAATCAATATCATATATTTTTGTTGGATTAAGTATTCTTTCCATTAAATATATAGTTTATAAAAAAAATATTGAATTTAACTAAAATTTAATCCAAAATTTTATAAAATTGAATCTAAAATTATATAAAAGTTAATATGTATAATATATTTATATGGATAATAATTCTGATTTTTTAAAAAAAAAATATCAAAAGAAATCAGATAAACAACATGTTTTAGATAATCCTGATACATATATTGGTTCTATTGAAAATATTGTCAATAATTCATATATATATGATAATAATACTAATAGAATTATTCAAAAAAATATTGAATTTATTCCAGGATTGTATAAATTATTTGATGAAGCAATTGTGAATTCTAGAGATCATGTTGTAAGAATGAATAATTCTAGTGAATTTAACGATAATGGTATTAAAAATCATAATGTTACAAATATTAATATTTCAATTGATAATGATATTATTAGTGTGCATAATGATGGTAATGGTATTGATGTTTGTATTCATCCTGAATATAATATTCATATTCCTGAACTTATTTTTGCTAATTTAAGAACTTCTACTAATTATGATAAAGATGAAAAAAAAATTGTTGGTGGAAAAAATGGATTCGGTATTAAATTAGTATTTATTTGGTCAACATGGGCTAAAATAGAAACTGTTGATCATACTAGAGAATTGAAATATGTTCAAGAATTTGAAAATAATTTAGATGTTATTCATAAACCTAAAATAACTAAATGTAAATCAAAACCATATACTAAAATTTCATTCAAACCTGATTTTAAAAGATTAAAAATTGACAATTTATCAGATGATTTCAAAAATTTATTACTAAGAAGAATATATGATATTGCTGGTATTACTACTTCTAATATCAAAGTTAAATATAATAATGAAGTAATTAATATTAAAAATTTTAATAATTATATTGATTTATATATTGGAAATAAAGAAGAATTCCAAAGAATTTATGAATCTCCTAATCAAAGATGGGAATATGCTATATGTCTCGCTCCAAATCATGAATTTACTCAAATCAGTTTTGTAAATGGTATTCATACTAATAAAGGTGGTAAACATGTTGAATATATTATCAATCAAGTTATTAAAAAAATTACTACATATATTAAAACTAAAAAACATATTGATGTTAAACCCTCATCAATTAAAGAACAACTTATGATTTTTGTAAATTGTATTATTGAAAATCCAGCATTTGATAGTCAAACAAAAGATTATTTAAATACTAATATCTCTAATTTTGGTTCTTCATGTGAAGTTAGTGATAAATTTATTGATAAATTGATTAAATTAGGTGTTGTCACTACTGCTTGTAATTTAAATGATATTAAAGATAATAAAGCTGCTAAAAAAACTGATGGAACAAAATGCAAAACTATTAGAAATATTCCTAAATTGATTGATGCTAATTTTGCAGGTGGTGCTAAAGGTAATCAGTGTCTTTTAATTTTGTGTGAAGGAGATTCTGCTAAATCTGGTATTATTTCTGGATTAAGTCGTGATGATCGTAATTATATTGGCGTTTATCCTATGAAAGGTAAAATGTTAAATACACGCGGTGAATCAATTACTAAAATCAATGAAAATCGTGAAATTACTGAAATTAAACAAATTTTAGGTTTAGAACATGGTAAAAAATATGACAAAGAATTAATTAAATCTAAATTACGTTATGGGAAATTAGTTTTTATGACCGATCAAGATTTAGATGGTAGTCATATTAAAGGTTTGGGTATTAATATGATTGATAGTGAATGGCGTTCGCTTATTGAAATTCCTGAATTTATTGGATATATGAATACGCCTATTTTGAAAGCTACTAAAGGCAAAAATGTTATTGAATTTTATAATAATGGTGAATTTGAAAATTGGAAAAAAAATAATGATATTAAACACTATAGTATTAAATATTACAAAGGTCTGGGAACTAGCACAAGTAAAGAATTCAAAGAATATTTTGAAAAAAAAAAATTAGTTTATTTCAATAATACTGAAAAATGTATTGATTCTATTGATATGGTTTTCAATAAAAAAAGAACTAATGACAGGAAAAATTGGTTATATGATTATGATCGCGCTAGTTATTTAAATACTACAAAATCTGAAGTTAGTTATCATGAATTTATTAATAATGATTTGATTCATTTTTCCAAATATGATAATGAAAGATCTATTCCTAATATTACAGATGGTTTGAAAATTAGTTTAAGAAAAATTCTATATTCTGCTTTTAAAAAAAATTTGAAAAATGAAATTAAAGTTGCACAATTTACTGGTTATGTTTCTGAAAATTCTGGTTATCATCACGGTGAAGCTAGTCTTAATGGTGCTATTATTGGAATGGCGCAAAATTTTGTTGGAAGTAATAATATTAATTTATTTGTTCCAAAAGGCCAATTTGGAACAAGACTTCAAGGTGGAAAAGATTCTGCTAGTGAAAGATATATATTTACTAATTTAAATCCTATTACCCGATTTATATTTTCTGAATTAGACGATCATATTCTAGATTATATTAATGATGATGGAGATTATGTTGAACCTATTTATTATGTTCCTATTATTCCAATGATTCTTGTCAATGGAACTAAAGGTATTGGAACTGGTTTTAGCACCGATATTATGTCTTACAACCCTATTATGATTATTGAATATTTAGAATATTTACTTAATAATGTTGATAAACAAATTTTAAAACAAAAAAAAATTGACCCCTATTATAATGGATTTAAAGGAACTATTGAATCATTAGATGAAAACAATTCTAAATATTTGATTAAAGGTATTTATCAAATTATGGGAAATGATAAAATTAAAATTACTGAATTACCTATTGGAACATGGACTCAAGATTATAAAGAATTTTTAGAATCATTAATTATTAATAATAAAGAAAAAAAAACTAAAAGTAAATCTTATGAAAATATGATTAAAGATTATAATGATATGTCTACTGATTTAAATATTGAATTTATTATTACTTTTAATACCGGTTGTCTTAATTTATTACTTCAAGATAATAATAATGATTATGGATTGAATGGTATTGAAAAATATTTGAAATTATATACTACACAAAGCACTACTAATATGCATTTATTTAATGAACATGAACAATTAAGAAAATATAATAATGTATATGATATTGTTAATGAATATTATAGTATCCGTTATGGATATTATAATAAAAGAAAGCTTTATTTGATTGATTTATTGTCTAAAGAATTAATTACATTATCTAATAAAGCTAAATATATTCAAAATATTTTGGATGACAAAATTGATCTTAGAAAAAAAAATAAAGAACAAATTAATACTATTCTTGAAAATATGAAATTTGATAAAGATAATGGTAATTTTAATTATTTAATCAAAATGCCTATGGATAGTGTTATACAAGAAAATGTTGAAAAAATTATTAACGAACATGCTAATAAACTTAAAGAATTAGAAGAAATTAAAAAAACTACTATTGAAAATATCTGGCTAAAAGAATTGAATAATTTGAAAGTTGCATACAATAATCTTTATGATGATAAAAAAAAATAAAAAACCTAATAAATTAAAAAAAACTTTTTAAAATTTAAAAAATTTAGGCAAACTATTTATATATAAATTTTTTTTTACAACCAACTATTTGGTTCTAATGAATTATTTTTATAATTTGAATATATTGGTCTATCTATTGGAGTATGCATATAATTTATATTTTCTATATATTTATTATATTGAATATTATTTTTGTATATATTATTACTTATTAAATTTATTATTTTATTATTCAATTTTTCTATTTCATTTGCACTATTATTATTAAATTCATCATAGTTTTCATTATATATTATTTTCATATTCATTATTAATTCATCATTATTTATATTATAAGATTTTATATTGTGTTTTAATAATAAATTTTTTATTCCTTGTTCTATATTTGAAATATTTTGTTGTGAAAAATAATTATTTTTTATAACATTATTACTATTATATATATCATTTATTGAATTAAAAAATGTATTATCTTTTAATGGAATTCTATCCATTAATGAAAATTTAGTATTTATATCCATTATATTTGTATATATATAATATTATTTAATTTTATTTTTTATATTATATATAAATATATATATATATATAGTTTCTATGTTATCTAAATTTCACAAAAATATTATATTATTCTTTTGCGTTTTATTGATTTTCATTTCAATTATTTTTTACAGAAATTTTTTATATTTAATATCTAATACTTCATTTCCAAAATACATAAATCGTTGTCCTGATCATTGGGATTTTTCTGGTAATGATACTGAACACAAATGTCATGCTTCTCATTTAAATCAACTGAATAATTTTAGTCCTGTTATTGATTTGAAACAAACCGTCACCGCGCATGTAGGCGACGAGGTAGAGGGCGAAAATTATTTAACAAGGGGCACAACATATAACTCTAACCACAAATTAGATAAAAATTTTGATTTCAAAAATGTTTATAAAAAAAATAACTATTGTGGACTTTATGAATATTCAAAAAAAAATAATTTACAATGGTCGGGTATTACAAATGCTAATTATACAAAATATTGTTAATTATTTGAAAATATTTCAAAATATTTATGTATAATAATTTTCATAAAAATATAAATTATTATATATTTATATATACAATATTCTAATGTTAAATTTATCAAAATTCAATATTTATACTGTGTTTATTTTTTTTTTAGTTTTTACAATTTTGACTTTTTTCTATATATATATTGTTAAAAAATTCTATATCAAAAATTTAATTAATCCACCTATTATAAATACATGTCCAGAAGGTTGGGTTACCTCTTATAAAAATGATTATAATCAAAATGATATTATATGTACTAATAACAATAAAAGCAATATCGGTACTTATGATAAAACTGAATTTTCTTTATATGAAAATGTTATATATAATGACAATAAACCTTCGTTTAATTTGTTAAATAAACATTACACGGATAGTTTAAGTTATACATGCGATCGATATAAATTTGCAAAATCACATAATATATCTTGGAATGGTTTAACTAATGATACTGAATTAAATAAAAAATGTGTCTAAATTTTATATTTTTATAATTTTATTGAATATAAAAAATTATAAAAAAATGAAAAAATTATATAAAGTTTTTTGTTTAAATAATTATTATGGATAAACTTGATTTTAATACCATATTAAATAGAAAAAAAACAGAACATGATATTGTTAATTTTATCAACAATTTTTATAATAATAATAATAATAATAATAATAATAATAATAATAATA
>CERI01110976.1_pt1 | contig 25602 bp, 26 predicted proteins | sample 350261 | NCBI WGS metagenome assembly CERI01 (sample SAMEA2620979, study PRJEB7988) | marine metagenome | isolation source: saline water (ENVO:00002010), including
CTGGGTGTTTTGGTGGTGGCGGGTCTGTTTTTTCTGGTGCTGGGTCTTCTGCTGGGTCTGTTTTTTCTGCTGCTTCTGGTGCTGCTGCTGCTGTTTCTTCTGGTGTTGCTCCTGCTGCTCTTGCTGCTCCTGCTGCTGTTTCTTCTGGTTCTTCTTCTGTTGCTGCTGCTGGTTCTTTTACTGCTGTTGTTTCTTGTTTTTTTACTTGTGGGTCTGTGGAAAGTTCACTTGCAGTGGAGCTGATGCTCGGATCTCGAGAGAGCGGAGGACGAGCTGCAGGAGTCACGGGGGATGTGGATACTGGCATATTATATATATAATAATAATTTATTCTATATATATAAATCTGCTCAAAATTATTAAGTTATGTTAATTGTAATTCAAATTTACCTTCATCATTTTTTACAAATTTTCCTAAATACAAAAGCTCTCCTTTTTTATATGCATCGTAATCATATACATCATTGGTTTCTCTATCAAGTGCAAGATTTTCATTGCGAATTTTAAATAATTTTAATGTTACTTGTTTTTGATTAATTTTTAAATCTTTGTCTTTTTGTTCTGTATTTATATTAGGAATAAACATAGAATTTTCATTACTTGCATTACCAATAGTGAAACATTTAATTTTCTCAGTAGATGATGATCTAGAATGAATAGAACAATCAATTGATGATTGTTTGATATTATTTAAAATATCTAGATTTATTTTTTCTTTGATTTTTGAAATTTCATATAGAAATTCATCACTCGAGACAACATTTTTATGATTTATTTTACTTTTATCCTTTAATCGTAATTCAATTGCACCATCGCTGTTAATTTGTTCTTCATTAAATGTCATTAAATATAAAATAACATGAACATCTTGGTATTGTTTCGGTAAATCACTATGACTGCATATTCGTTTCGCACGACCAATAACTTGTTGAATTCTTACAGGATGCCAATATGGTTCCATAATATGAACGTATCTTACGTTTTTTAAGCTAATACCTTCGGCACCAGAAGAAGTAATCATTAAAACTTTAATTACTTCACCAAAATAATTGTTAGGCGAAATTTTTTGTATTTCTTTTAATATATTTTTTGGAACAAATTTCCAGTTACTATTTAAAACATTTTTAATAATTTCTCTCTCTTCTGGCGTTTCATTGCCAGTATAACTGGCGTACATTGGTTTGCCATAATTTTTTGAATCAATATCTAATGTATATTCACCAGAAGATTTTTTTTTAATTTTAAATTCCATAAATCCATTATATTTTAAAACTAATTTAAATATTCCAATTCCTTCTAATGATTTAAATTGTGAATATAATAAATGAATGCCTTTATGATCGGGGTCACTAATATTTTCTAAAATGTTTAAAAATTTAGGACTATATATTTCCAGTGCTTTTGGTGATAAATATTTAGAAGCATTTTCTTCTAATTTATTAAGAGCTTCTTCTATACGTTTTTGATATGTAATATCTGTGATTTCGTTTTTTTCTTTTTGCATGTTATCTAAATCGTCTTCTTGATAAACTGCATCTAAATCGTTAACTTTTTCTCCAATATCAATATTATCAATGATGTCTTCTTTAATTACTCCAGTTTTTTCAATATTGTCTAATACAGTTTCTATTTTTTCATCTTTATTTGGCATAGGTCTAATAATATCAGGCGCTGGAAATACAAAATTGCAAAAAGCACGAGAAAAAATTCTGTAAGTGGATACAGAGTCTCCATATATATCATCATTTTGGGCGCCGGTTTTTTTGGCTCTATTTTTTTTATTTTTTGATTCTTGATTTCGTTCATTAATGCGTGCTTCTTCATAAATATTGAATTGAAAATTGCTCATAGGTATTTTTTGCACATGAAAATGTGAATCGTTATATTTAGGCATAAGTTGTTCTTGTGCACTTCTAAAATAAGAAGTAAGGCCAACTATGCGTTTTTTAAATAAAATATCATTTTTTATGGTATTATTATCATTAATAAACATTTTTTTAAATTCATCAAAGTTATCATATAACGCTTTATAGTTAATAATATTATCTTTATTATAAAATGTGATTTTATTTGAATTTAAAATAGATGCGATTGTATTTTTAAATTCTTCGGGATTGATGGGTTCGCCTGTGTATTCTTGTTTTTTAGAATTAGAATTAGAATTAATAAATCCAAAAGGATTTTGAGTAATTAAGAGTTCTTTGGTTTTTATATTATAATAAATAAAATCAATATTGGAATATATACCACCTGTTTTTAATATTGATTCAAAATATTGAGTTGATAGATTTTGTTTTTCACTATTAATTTTAAATAAATAGCTTCTAATATATCCTCTTAATATATTGAACATGATGCCAATTTCATTGGGATAGTTAATAATAGGTGTTCCTGATAACATAATAATTTTACAATCAGTTGCATCCATTAATAAATTGTATAATTTCATAGAAATAGAAGCACCGCGATTTAATTTATTAACAATTCTACTAATAAAATTATGTGCTTCATCTATAATAATAACTTTATTATTAAATGGATTAATGGTTTCATTCTGAGTTAAAATATTAAATAATTTGCGTGTCATACCATTATAACTATAGAATTTATATTTCATAGATATCATTTTATTTATTTGCTCGTTAATAAGTTGTTGTTTTTCAAATTCTAATTTATCATAATTAGGTGATTCTTTTTTATTAATAACCCAAGCGCCTTTTTTTTCTAAAATATATTCTTCAGGTAAATTAAGTAAATTTGAAAGAGGTTTTAAATAATCAGGATATAATTGAATATTAATAAATTCCCAAAATTGATTTTTCATATAAATAAAATCACCACATTTTTTCAATTCGTCAATATAATTATCTCTCAAAGATGCTGGTGTAAATACCAAAATTTCTTTATTATTTTTTAATCCTTCAGCAATAGCAATAGAAGAGCAAGTTTTTCCAGATCCTAATCCATGATATAATAAAAGGCCTCTATATGGGGTATAAATATTAATATAATCTCTAACAATTTTTTGATGTGTTAATAAAGTAAATTCTTGGCCGGATTTTTCTTCGCATGAGATTTTAACTTTTCCGTCTTGTATATCTTTTTCTTCTTGTAATAAAAGTTCTTTATATGGTAAGAATAGTTTATTAATAAAATTAATAAAATTCTCTCGATTATTTAAATAATATTCTGGTGCTTTTATTAAAACTTGAGGTTTAATTTTAGGCAATCGGTTACTAATTGTAGTATTTTTGATTTCAAATTCTAAATCTAAATCATTTAAATTATAAGTTTGTGTAATATCTTTTTTAAACTTAGGTTTAGGTGTTGTACGTTGTTTTGTATCTTGTGGTGAATCTGGTTTAATAATATTGAATTGTTTTATAATTATTTTTTTCTCAATTTTCTCAATATGTGTTAAAATTTGATGTATACTATCTGGTGTTATATATTCTTTTTTCGTTGAAATTTGTGATTGTTTTGATAAAAGGTTAGTTTGAATATCTAATTTGGTTTTAATTTTATATAAAAAATCAATAGGGTCAATATTTTTTTCTCCAGTTTTATCAATAATGTTGGGTTGTCCGGGTAGTTTATTAATAAAAAAAGAGAATTCTTCTTTTTTTTTAGGGATTGGTTTAACTTTTAAAAAATCAAAATTATCATCTAACATTATTAAAATATATATATAATTAAATTATATATATTTTAAATAAATAGATTGCTAAATAAATAGTATTTATTGATTTAATTTATTTATAATAGTAATAGCGGATTCGCATGCGAGTTGTTCAGCTTTTTTTTTAATTCTATGACTGGCTTTTGTTAAAAATATTAATAATTTGTCATTAGTTTCTAATTTGTTATGTATAGCTTTAAATGTTTTAATTTCATTAAAATCAATAGCATTATAAATATTTGCATTATGAATATTTTGTCCAAATGAGATATATACACCCATAGTATATAATTTATCAGCATTATCATCAGTATCCTTTGATTTAATTTCAACATAATCTGGTGTAATTTTAAATTCTTTTTGTATAATTACTTGTAATTTATTTTTAAAATTATCATCGTTATTAATTAAAACAGTCCAGTCAACGTGCTTTTCCATAACATTTTCAATAAATATTTGTGCCATTTGAAACCCAACACCAACATTGAAAGTTTTTTCAAACCATTTATCATCGTCTTTAATATTTATTCTATTAAAATCTAAAAATATAGCACCAATAAAAGCTTCAAATAAACATCCTAATTTTTTAAAATTAGTTCTTATATTTTTTTCTTCGGCATGTTTTGAAATAATAAAGTAATTATGTAAACCAATTTCATACGCCAATTTTCCAATATGTTCATTTTTAACTAATGCGATTTTTTTTTCAGTCATAAATCCTTCATCTGCTTTTGGAAATCTTTTATACAAATAATATTTAATAACACATTCAAGAATACCATCGCCAATAAATTCAAGTCTTTCATTAGATTTAGTTTTTAATGGTAGATTATTATCAATATTTTCTGCAATAATAATTTTAGCTTCATCGTTTTCTAATTTTGGTTTTTTTGTATAAGATCTATGTATAAATGCTCGTTTATATAATTCAATATTAAAAGGTTTAGTAAAAATACTATATTTATTTAATATACTAATTATATCATTTAATACAATTTCTTTATTATTAGAATTATATGGATTATATATAAGTTCATCATTAACATTAGAATCAGTAATTTCAAGTTCTTCTGATTCTGTATCGCTATCAGAATTATCAATTAAAATGTTATGTTTCATATATTATTGATATTTAGTGATTATTTTTTAAATATTATTATAACAATTTTTTTTTTATAAAAAAATATTATTATACTATATTATAAAAATGGGAAAAAAAATTAGTTTGATTGGAGCTAGCAATTTACATACAAATAGTACATGCAATTTTGGAAGCATGGCTGGTCTCGCTGTAACAAGTGGTTGGGTTAGATCTAAACATACTGCATTGCCAGGATATAAATATACAAAAACACAGAATGACGCAGCTCATTATCAATCTGGATGTGGTGCGGGCAAATCATGTGCTAGCAATACAAATTGTTTAAAAACATTAAAATTATATAATGGATCACATCAGCGTTTTGATACAGTTCGTGGAAAATATTTAGGTTAAGTTATTAAAACTTAAAGAAATATAGTCAATATATAATTATATTATGAAATTATATATTGATAATAGAGAACCAAAAAAAATAATTAATTTATTAATTGGGTTATGCAATAATGAATTTCTTATAGAAGTCAAGCAATTAAATGTAGGAGATTATATGTTATGTGACAGTATTACAGATAAACCGATTGTAGTTTTTGAAAGAAAATCATTATCTGATTTGGAATCAAGTATTAAAGATGGCAGATATGAAGAACAAGGGTTTAGATTAAACGAGTATGATTTACATAATCATTATATTTATTATTTAATTGAAGGTGCTATTATTAATTATAGAAATAATAATTTTAAAAAAACGTTATATTCTAGTTTAGCATCAATTAGTTATTTTAAAGGATTTTCTATTATAAATTCATTAAATGATATAGAAACATCAGAAATAATTATTAACTTTACTAAAAAATTAATTAAAGAAAATAAAAAAAAACCATATTATTTAGATAATTCTATAAAAAATACAAGTTTTATATGTGAATTATCTGGTAACACTTTAATAGAATTAGGAAAAAAAGAAGAAATTACACAAAATTATGAAAATATAATTAAAACAAAAAAAAATTCTCATATTTCTAAAGAAAATATTAATAATATTATGTTAATGCAAATTCCAGGTATTAGTAGTACAAGTGCTAAAATTATTTTAGATGAATATAAAACAATTGAAGAATTAATTTTTAAATTAAGAGAGAATGAAAATTGTTTAGAAAGTTTAAGATCAACAAATGGTAGAAAATTAGGAAAAAATATGATATCAAATATTAAGATTTTTTTATTATAAAAAAAATATAAATATATATAAAAATGAAAAAAAAAGATATTAATAAAAAAATATATACATATGGTGGTATTTTTATTATTTTAGTTATAATATTTATTATTTATTCTTCTATTAATAATAAAAACAATGCTACAATAAATAAAAATGTTGAAAAAGTAATACAAGAAAAATATACAAATATTAAAAATAATAATAATAATAATAATAATAATAGTGAAGGTTATGATAATTTAGGTTCTAAAAAAACATCCGAAAACGATATAACAAATATAATTGAAAATAAATTAAAAGCATTAACTCAAGAATTAGGTAGTGCAGCCGGACTTAAAGAATCTAAACAAACATTGAAAAAAACAAAAAAAATATGTGATATGGAATCTGCAAAATGTATGATGAATATGTTAAATGAAAACAAAGGATTAAAATCGATAAATCTTGATAATGTAGCAGATGATGAATCAAGTGAAAATTGTATTAAATGTAAAAAATATACAGAACTATCTAAATCAATACAAAATATGATTGATAGTTTATAATTGTCATTTCTATTTCTTTTTTTTTGTGTATTTTTTTTGGATACCCAATCAATTTATAAAAAAAATGATTTGAATTATATGTTTTATTTTTGTTCAACATATAATTTAATATATATATATGAATATTAAACATCCATTGATTGTCCCTACAATAGGTCATGGCGCGACTGACTTTATTGATTATCCATTAGCAACAATTAATTATAATTTCTTAAGTATTTTAATTATTTACTTTTTAAATTATAATGCAAGAAAAAATATTTTAATAATATCATCTATAATTCATGTATCAAATGATTTTAATATAAAATATAATTATTTTATAAGTGGTATATTTCATATATTATGGTTAAAAAAACCTATAATAAGTAAATTGTATTTAACATTTATTCATACACCATTACATTATTATAGAATAATAAGATATGAAAAAAAACGTATAATCAAAATAATTTTTAGTAATTTAATTTCATTCTTAAGTGTTATTGGTTTTGAAAAAAGAATAGATATTATTATTGAAGAAAAATTAGGAAGATTATGGTGGATTTTTCCAATTTTACCACATATTTATTTAACAAATAGAATAAATAAAAAAAATCATGAAAAAAAAAAACCTAAAATATGGATAGGAAGATATATTATAAATATTATTTAAATTAAATATATTAATATGTCTTATTTTTAATTAGATAATACTCTTTTCGTTTTTTTCTTAAATAATCCATATGATTTAACCATCCCATATTTGTGCGAAATCCCCATTCTTTAGAATTTTTACTTGGAATAAATAAAGTCCAACAATAGGGAATATTTTTATCTAATTCTACTCTGTGAAATGTATATGCTGGACAATATCTATATGAAAGTGCTCCTCTCCAAAATTTACCATTATCAGTATATTCCCAATATCCACCAGATAAAATAATTGTTCTAAAATTCCATGGATGGTCATGTAGATCATCAGGGTCAGATTTTAAAAATCTATGTAAAAATATATTAAATGGAAATTTTTTTCTATCTTTTAAAAATAAATAATAACGCTCTAGATATGGTTCATTATTTACACGATCATATATAATTCTTCTTCGTCCAATATAATTCATAACATATGCGAAAATTTTATATAGGATATTCATTTAAGGTAGGGTATACAAATAAAATAAAATTAAATAAATTAAAATTCAATTTTATTTTATATATTTATTTATTTATAATTCTACTCTTTTTATAGTTTTTTCATTTTTTAATATAATATGTTTTTTTATATTTAATGGTTTAATTTTTAATTTTAAAATTATTTCATCATCTATTTTATTGTAATATGCTTCATTTATTTTACATTTATATTTTAACAAAATTTGATTTATATTTTCATCAAGTGAATAATTATAAACATCATTTTTATCAAAAAATAATTTTCCTTCAGTATTAATTATACCAGATAATAATAATGCGGATGTAAATTCTTCATATCTTATATATTGAATATTCTGATTTCCTATAAAAGGAAAATATAATTTACATTTATACGTATTATTTATAATAGGTAAATCATGAGTAATTAATGAAAATAAAGTAATAAATATAGATATCATTATTCTACTTAAATATTTTAATTAAAAATACTTTAAATTTTTTAAATATATATTATTTTTTTAATAATATATATATATATATATCATGCATCGTCTGGGAATCGAACCCAGGGCGATCGCTTGGAAGGCGAACATGTTACCATTACACCAACGATGCTTATTATATTATAATATAATATAAATCTTTAAATTATTTATTGTTGTTTTTGTTTAATTTTATTATTAAAATTAATAGTATTATTATATTTATAAACTTCTCTATCTTTATATTCTCCTTGCTTTATTTTATCTTGTGTATATTTTTTTCCACCCCAATTAGTATCCATCGGATTACTACTTATTTCACTATTAGAATTAAAAATTCTATCTAATGGGGTATCAGAGCCAATATTTTGGTTATCTTTATCAAAACCGGAATACATATTTTTATTAAAGATTTTATTTTTGCCAGGTGTTGAATTTTTTGTTGCGTCTAACATTTTATTTTCTTCATAATATCTTTTATCTTTATATTTAAATTGATCTCCACCATTATTTTCAAAAATAGATTTTTTAACTTGTAAAAGTTCTTCATTTTGTGCATTTGTTGTATATTTTAAAAATAATACAGGGCATTTATTACCTTTAGAATTTTCTTCTTGAACATATTTTTTATATTCTTCTAAATTATTAAAAATAATAGGATTTGTATCTTTCTTAATTTCATTTTTTTTATTAAATAAATAAATTTTTCCAGAATGTTCTATTAACATATCATAACAATGTTTTTTATTTTCCATTCCTTCGGTTAAATTATCTATTTTATTATAAAATGTGTAATAATACAGTCCCAAAAAGAAAATAATAGCTATAAATATAATATTTAAATACTTTAACATTTATTAAAATATATATATATATTTATTTTTTTATTAAATATATATATAAGTTATATTATGAAATATATAAATAATTCAAATGTAAATATTAATAAAATAATAGCAAATAAAACATGTTATATTGGTATATTTAGTAAAAATTGTATTCATTGTCAAAATATGAAACCCGCATGGAATGTTTTTAAGAATAAAATTAAAAAATTAAATAATGATTCTTATTTGATAGAAATATATGGAGATAATATTAATAAATTAAAAAGTGATTATTTAAAAAATCATATAATGTTTACGGGCGTGCCATCTTTTATTAAATTTAAAAATGGAAAAATAATAAAAGAATATAAAGGAGATAGAAGTGTAAAAAGTTTACTAAATTTTATAGATAAAAAGGGTAGTAAAACAATAAAAAAGAGAGATAAAAATAAACAAACAAAAAAAAAAAGAATTAATTTTTTTTAATTTAAATTAAATCCTCTATTTTTTATTTTTATTTTTATTTTTATCTTTATCTTTATTTAAACCAGAAACTTCACATAATTTTTTAGTTGAAAAAAATTCTCCAGACATACAATGTCTTTGATCACTTATATTTGCACAAGTTCTTTTATTGTTAATTTTTCCAATATAACAAAATCCCGATTTAGAATTATCAGAATCATCTCCTTTTATAATATCAGATTCTTGATCGGCATTTTTAATTTTATTATCAAGTTCATTAATATTATTTTCCTTGTCTGATTTAGATGGTTCCTTTATAACATTAAATAAACTTTTACTAAAATCAATAATTTTTTCTCTAAAAATAAAAACTATAGTTAAAAGCAATATTACTATAAAAAAAGCTATTGTAAAAATTTTTTTTATTATATTAAGTATATACGTTAATGGATTACTTTTTGAAGATGTTGTATTATTTAAAGTTTGTTGATTTCTAAAAGAAGACATATTAGCCTCATTTTGTTTAATATTTTCATCTATAATACTATTCATTTTTGAAAGATTGCGGGATTTAATTTTAGAGGGATTTTTAGTTAATGATGTATTTTTGAAAGTATTATTTTCATATATTGGATTTATATTATCTCTGTACGAATCATTACTAGTAATAAGTTTTTTTTTTAAAGATGACATATATTTTATATAAATATTTTATATAATTAATTTATGATTGTATATATAATATGAATATACCATCATATTCTCCATCGGTTAATAAAAAAATATACGATGAATTAAATTCAATATCAGACCATGATACATTTTCACATGAATATAATAAAAATTTATTATTAAATTTGTTAAAAATAAAAAAAATAAATAATCCTAAAAATTTATTAGTACCCGAGCAAATATTGTCTAATTGTTGGTTTAATACTATGTTTATTAATTTTTTTTTTAGTGATAAAGGTAGAAAATTCTTTAAATATTTTAGATATTTAATGATAACTGGTGAAAAAATAGATTTAAATAAAAAAATAATAATTTCAAATAAATTAAAAAATATATTGTTTATTCTAAATTTATATATAGAAAAAAATTTGAATCAAAAAAATAGTGTAAAAACAAGAAAATTTAATATAAAACAAAAAAAAACATATAAAACAAAAAATATAGATAAATATTTAAAAAATTTATACAATCAATATAATATTGATGAAAAAAATACAAATTTTTTTATTAAAAATATATACTTAATTCTTAGAAAATATGATAAAAATTTACCAAATATAAATCAGGGCGGAAATCCAATAAAATATTATAAAAGTTTGATTAATTTTTTAGATAACAGTAAAATACATTTATTAGAATATAATATAACCCAAAATATTAATATTAATAATTTATTAATTAATCAGAAAAATTTACCACACCTTATACTTTTTAATGATTTTCAAAGTAAAACACATTATGATACAACATATACATTTAATAATATAACATATAAATTAGATTCTATAATATTAACAAATAAAGATTATTTTGAAAAAAATAAAAATCGTCATTTTGTAAGTGTTATAACAATAAACAATATAGAATATAAATTTGATGGAAGTAGTATAAAAAAATTATCTAAATTTAAATGGAAAAATAAAATAAATAAAAATATAGATTGGACATTTATTGAAGACCCTAAATATTATAGTGATTTATATAATTTTACATATGGATATAAAATACTTTTTTATTATCGAATAAATTAAAAATTATAGCGATGAAGCAAAATTAATTGCAGAAAATTGGCTTCAAAATTAGATAAAGAAAAATATAATTTTTGAAAATAATATAATTGAAAAAAAATATAATTTAAAAGGGGGTTGGACTTTACAGTTATTATGAATATTTATTACAATTATAATGAATTTAAAAATTGAATTATATAAAAATTATTTAATTTGATTTTTATATATTTTCAATTATTTTTATATGATTTACCGGAAGATATTATAAATTTATTCTGTTTCATAATTAGTGTAAAATATATTCTTATTAAATAATTTAAATATTAAATAATAATTAAATTATTAATGGCAAAGGCTAAAAATATACACCCCAATCATGTAGAAGATTTTTTAAAAGCTAATAGTGAAAAAAAATTATCAATAAGAACAATTAAAAAAAATTTAAATATGAATTATAGACAATTATTTTTTTATATTAAACATTCAAATAATATTAAAAATGTTCCACCACATGAAGTAGGTTCAGGTAGTAAATTTTTACATATCTATCAATACGAAAAACAAGATTAAATCAAATATTCATTGTTCAATTGTGTTTTCATTAGTATTTTCTGATACAAATGAAGAATTTATATTAGATAGTTGTGATTTTTCAATTTGAATTCTTACAAAATTTTGAATTTGTTCTCTTAATTCATCATTTGGTACTAATGTAATTGATTCTAATTCTAATCCTGTTAATGGAGACGTGACTCTGTGTTCAAACCATTTTTCAATAGATAATCTATCATATGTATGATTATCCACAGTTTTAACAGGATCTGTCATAATATCTTGACTAATAGAACAATAGAATTCATTAGGAATATAATCATCTTCCATTAATGTTGTAACAATACTAGGATCAATAATAATTTTATTCAAATTATTCATTTTTTCCTTTAATTGATTTACAGACATTGTTACTTTTTTAACCATTCTAATAGCATATGTATTATCATCTGGGGTTCTATATTTAATTTGTTTAGCATAACATGAAAAATCCGATGAAAATTCAATATTACGTTGTGTATTATTAAATAATGTAATTTCAACAGATTGTTTTTTTGAATTAAACGCTTCGTCTATTTTTTTATTATCTTCGCAAAAATAAGGAGACCACCAAGAATCAGTAAGTTGAAAAACGTTACCCTGTCTTTCTTTAACGCCCCGGCACCACATCCAAACTGTAACAATTTTATTGCCATCTGATGTTGGAAGCATGTCTTCTGTATTCCATGGTTCAATACTTATATCTTCATTTACATCTGTATAATTAAATGGAATTAAATCATTACTATTTTCTAGAGTACCATTAAATACATCTGTTGATTCATATGCATATTTACAAATTCTCCATTGTTGGGATACAAAATTTGCATAAATATTATATTTACCATCAATAACATTAATTGGTAAAAATTTTCTATAGCCGGGTTCTTTTCCTCCTCCTCGATTATAAAAACACCCGGGTGTGGTTTGATAATAATTTTCATTTGGTTTTAAATGAAGAGTAGCATTATAAAAATCCGATCCCAATTCAATTGTTTTATAAGGATCTGTTTCATATTTCATGATGTTAATTTGTTCTTCAATTTTATTTGATACCCATCTGGGATAAATGTTAACTTCTTTACGTAGTGGATCAATAGATACCCAAATCCTACCGTGCATATTTATATATAATATTAAATAAATATGAATTGAAAATAGCTTTCAATTTTTTTTTATATTTTAAAAAAAATTGAAATAATAAATAGTATAAAAAATAATATTAATTAATGCAACATTTTGTAAATATACAAAAAAGAAATAATTCAGACGTAGGATTTATAGGAGATAATATTAGACCTTTAAATAATAAAGGATGTATAGGTAAACATGGAATAGATAAAAATTATTCATTGGATAAATTAATTGAATTAGCATATGAAGTAGATGCAAATATAATTATAAAATCAGGTGCAAATGCAAAATGGTATTTAAAAAAAGTTCGATTAAATGAAATAGATAAAGAAATATATAAACAATCTTGGAGAGATGTTAGTAGAACAACTATGTGGATTATTGAATGGAAAAACAATAATAAATTAGAAAAAGGCGAGGAATATATTATAAATGAAAGAGATTATTCTGATTGTCCAGAATGGCTATTAAACGCAGAAATAATTTTAAATAATACAATATAAAAAATTATATATTATCTAGTAATTCAAATTTTTCCATTGTTTTTTCAACATTTGTTTTAAGATTATGAAATAAATAATCAATTTTTAATGATTCTTCGTTTTTTTTAATTTGTTTATAAATTAAATTAATATTTTTTGTAATTTTATTAACAACTTCAATATTGGAATCTTTAATAATTGATTGATCTAAATCTATTTTTTCAATTAAAATAGTAAATGCGAAATAAATAATATATTTTCTTTTTCTCTTACAAGTTAAATTAAATTTAATACAAAAAAGAGTAAATAGTCCATTAATGATTTTGGTAATAAGCTTATCTTCTAATAATTTTGAATAAAAAAAAATAATATCCCATAATATCCAAATAATATCATTATAGAAATTTTTGGGTGCATAACTTCTTCCTTCGGAGTGACATTTAATTTTTTTTTTTTTAAGAATATTTTCATAATTTAATATCCATTCATACCAATAACATGTTTCAATTATATTTTTTGATTCTAAATTGTAAATTAATTCATTTATTGGTATAAATAATTCTTTTGGATCATTTTCTAAATAAATTTTTTTTACATAATCTATTGATGGTGCTTTAAATTTATCTGTTAATTCAAGTAAATTATATTGTGTATTTTTATCTATTTTAATTTCTTTATATATATGTTTTTTATTTGATAATGCGATAATACAGATTATTTCAGAAAATAATTTTCTGATTTTATCATTATTTCTTAGTAATAAAATATTATCATTATATCCATTATTAATTATCTTTATAAAAACATTATATCTCATTTCTAAATATATAACCAATTTAGGATTACCAATATGAATATATTTACAAAAATATAAAATAATAATATCCCATAATTCTAATATATGACCTGAACAAATAAATTCTGAACTCCAATAACATGCATTTTCTAATTTAGACTGATATAAAGATTTTAATAGTTCTTCTTTAGCTTTTGATTTTTGATATTTTGAAAAGGTGACATTTTTAAATTCGGATTGTTCTCTTTTATCATTAATTTCATAATTTTCATTTTTCTCCATAAAATAAAATTGAATTAATATAAATTAAGATAAAAAAAAATATATAATTACATATAAATTAGAAATGTTGAAAAATATTTTAAAAGAATATACAAAAATCACTAAAAAATTTAAAAAACTAGAATTATTAACAAAAGTTTTTTTAATTTTAACAATTTTTAGTGTATATTTTTTATTTATAAAAAAAATAAAAAAAGAATCTGGATTTGAAAATTTTACTAATAATTTTATAAATTTAAATAAAAAAAATTTCTACGAAAAAAAATACGATGAAGATATATATGATAAATTTTATTCTAAATTATATGATCATGTTAATTTAAATACTCAAAAAAATAAAGAAGAAATAAAAATGTTAGATCCATATTTAAATGATTTTAAATATACAAAGATTTTAGATATAGGTTGTGGCACTGGTCATCACGTTAATCTTTTAAATAAAAGATATGGATATAAAATATATGGAATAGATAAATCAGATGATATGATATCAATTGCAAAAAAAAATTACCCAAGATGTAATTTTTCAACCGGCGATTTTTTAACAAGTAATTTTTTTGATATAAATACGTTTACTCATATTTTATGTTTAAATAGAACATTATATGAAATAGATGATTTAAATAAATTTTTTAAAGAATCTAGTTCATTATTAAATATAAATGGATACTTAATAATAAATATAATAGATATTTATAATTTTAATCCATATAATGATATATATAATCCCAAAATTAAAGATATAAAAACTCCAAAAAATACATTAATACATAAAAAAAATGTAATATTTAATAAAGATATAATTTATACTGCTCAATATAAAAATGATAATAATGCCAAATTAATTTTCAACGAAACATTTAAAAATAAAAAAACTAATACTACTAGACAAAATGAATTAATATATAATATATATGATGAAAAATATATTATAAATATTGCCAAGGAAAATAATTTATATCTTAATAAAAAATTAGAACTAAAACATTTTAAAAGAGAGTTTTTATTAATTTTTACTAAAAAATAATTATCTTACATATTTACCGGCACGTGCAAATGAATCAATTATATATATAATAAATAATCCTAAAAATAAATATAAAATAAGTTCTTCAGTTACATATGAAGTTTTTTCTGATTTTTGTTCTTCTAATAAATTTAAAATATTATCCAATTTACCTAACATTCTAGTATTCATATCAATATATTTTTTATAAGTAATATCTGTTTTGTTATCATTATAATTATTTATATTTGATGAATTATAATTATTATAGTAATTCATTAAATCTACATTTTCATTATATGAATCTTGTATATCTAATTTTTGTTTATTAATTATTTTATCTAACGATTTATCAGTATAAATTTCAGTATTATCTAAAAATTTATTTGATGAATTATAAGCAGTATTGTATATTGTATAATCATCATTTTCTTCTCCTGATTCATCTTTATTGTGTAATTTAGATATTAAATTAGATAAATCTTTTATTTTTTTATTATTATTTGCATTTGGATCATTATTATTTGTAGAATTATAACTAAAATTAAAATCGTTTCTATTAATATTTCCTTTTAAATCATTATTTATATTAATATCATTATATGTATCATCATTATCATTAAATTTTACATGTTTTTTATTTTTTAGTGTTCTATTTTTATTAACTTCGTTTTTTAAATCTTGTGAATCTAAAGGCGCTGGATTTAATTGGAGCATACTTATAAAAAAAAAAGATAATAATATTTCCTTAAATAACAAAAAATTTTTTATCTAAATTAATATTAATGACAAGAAAAAAAGATAAACAAAAACGAAATAAATTTCAATTATTATTATCATACATACCTGCAAATAATATTTTTAAAAAATTAGAATCTAATAAATTATTTATTGGTCTAATGATGATTATTATGAATATAACATCCCGATATGTTGAATTAAAATTTACAAAAGGTCAAGAGGCATTAATAAGAAATATAGCACGTGAAATTTTTATTTTTGTTGTAGCATTTATAGCAACTAGAGAATTAATAACATCTTTAATTATAACAGCTGTTTTTATTATTTTAGCTAATTTTGTATTTAATGAAACATGTAAATTTAATATTCTTCCTAAACGTTATAAAAATGTTATAAATGAAATGGATTTAAATAATGATGGAAAAGTCAGCGATGAAGAAATTAAAAAAGTTACTTCTATATTAAAAAAAATAAAAAAAAATAATATATAATTTAACTTGACTATTCTATTAATAAATATATAAAAATAAATATATTATAATATTTATTTATTATAATATGTCTAGTAATAAATATAAAATTTATGATGTAGAAGTTATATTACGATATAAAATAAATAATATTACAAGAGACTATACATTATGCTCTTCTGATAATAAATCATATGATGTTGAAAGAATATTAAATAAAAATATATATGATTATATTAATAATATAAACGATAATAAAGAAAATAATAAAGAAGCTGAAAGAGAACAATTTAAAAAATATTTTAAAAAAATAAAAGGTAATTTGAATATTCCATTAGAAACAAATTATTTAGATGTTAAAATTATTGAACAAATTTTTAATTCTACAAGTAGCGAAAATATATTTAAACTTGATGAATTTTTAATAGAAAAAATTAATGATCATATAAATATAATAACGAAAACAATTAATGAAAATATAAATCCTAATATTAAAAATTTGGAAAAATATTATTTTAATGATAATGAAAATTGTAGTCAAAATGAATTTCTCGAAAATATACTTACTAAAATTATTGAAAAAATTAATACCAATGAAGATTTAAAAAATATATTTACTGTAGAAACCGAACTAAAAGAAGAAGAAAAACAATATATAGATGAATTAAAAAAAATTATAAATATACAAAGTAACTCTGGTGATGAAATTATAAAAAAAATTATTTATTTTTTAACTAATGATACTAATAAAAAAAATAATATTTTATATAAAGAATTAAATTATCCATATGCTTTTATTTTTTTACCGGATAATTTGACTGAAATAATTAAAACAAATAAAGAAAAAATTAAAAATGACAATAAAAATATAGAAATTCATGAATATTCAATTACTGAAACATCTAATTTTAATTATTTAACTATAAAAACAAATTTATTACATAAAGAAACGGACAGAGAAAACACACTTGCTTATATTAAATTACTTAGTAAAGTTATCGCTAATACTAAAAATATTTTTAATTTTAATATAAATACAGAAATAGACAAATGTAGAAATTTAATTTTATTTTATTTTTATTACAAGAATGTTATTTTAGTTAAAAAAAAAAATAGTAAGTTTATAGATTTTCTAAAATCCCCTGTTGCAATTGAATCGTTACCTAATATAATTAAAAAAACATCAACAAACTCTGATACTAATTCTTCAGAACACATTATAACTCTAAAACTAGATGACGTATTATCTTTTATATATGATTATATTCAATCATATAAATCAAATAACAATTTAATAGATTTAAATATTTATGCTGACTTTTTAGATGAATATATTAAATTGTGTGAAAAAATTAAATTAGGTGATAAAATTGATAAATTAAATATAACAATAAAAAAAATTTTATCAAATGATAAACTTAATTATTATGAATATACTTTATTAATAAAATATGTTACTAAATATTTGAATATGCAAAATATTAAATTAAATAATGCAAGTGAAAATGAAAGTATATTTGATAATATAATTAAAATATTAAATGAAATTTGTTCTAAAGAAATCTTTGAATTGAAAGCGTCGTCAGATAATGGATATTCTAAATATTTTCAAAATATGCATAAAAGTGAAAATAAAAATGAAATTCAAATATTTAATTTTATTCAAATTAATAATATAATTAAAAATACATTAGATTATTATAAGGATAATAATAGTAAAGAGGGTTCACCACTATATTATTTTAAAAAAAATTATTCTGCAAAAGAAGATTATGAGTTATTTAAAAGTTATATAGACAGTCTATTATCAACAATTCTTAATTTTATTTACAAACTGAATATAACAGTAGATAATGGTGAATTAAGACGTTATTTGGAAAAAGATCAAAGTAAGTATGACGAAGATACTTTAATAGAAAAATTTAATAGTAGTGATTTGAGCATTTTTGATTTATTTTTAAAAAAAGAAGAATTAGATACTGGCGAAAAAACCGATAAATATATAAATACTTTATTTAATATTTTAAATAAAGATTTAATATTGTATGAAAAATATAAATCGGGCAAGGAATTTAGATCAGATTTAATTAAAGAAAATCTAGATATAGAATTGTTACCAAAAGGTTATAATACAAGCGAAAAAAAAAAAGAAATTTTAATAAATTATGGAAAATATTTTAATTATTTCACAGGTGATAAAGATATAGAAGATGAATATTTATCATTAGAAAGAAATAAAGATGACGTTAAAAGAATAATAACATATTATAATATATACCATATTTTGAAATATTTATATTTACCAAAAGGTACAATAATAAATGATATAATTTATGACGTTAATGAAAATAAAGAAATAAACCAATTTTTTACTATTAATGATATACAGCCTATTTTACAAAAAAAAGAAGTAGATTATATAAAAAATAACAAAATACGCGTATTTTTTGATATAGATTATACAATAAATAAATTTAATTCATATATTGAATTAAATATTAATTTTTATAATAGTTGCGAGCAAATGAATATAGTAGAAAAAGATAATAATTTGAATGATGAAGCAGATTACAATACAATTGTTTTTACTAAGGATAATGATATAACTAAATATAATTTTAAAGGTTTATTTAGCATTTCAGATTCAGATTCAGATTCAGCACCAGAATTAGAATCAAGTAGTGAAAATAAAAACGTTAATAAATTTTTATTAGAATATATAAAAAAATGTATTTTAAAAAATATTGAATCTGAATCTGAATCTGAATCTGATGATTCTGAAAAAATTTATAAAATAATTTCTAATTTAAAAGTAAACTTACAAACTGAAGGAATAGATTCGAATATAGATATGGTTAATATTTCTTCAGAATTATTTGAAAAATTAAACATAGATAATATACTAAATTTTAAACATGAAATTACTTATGCTGAACCAGATAAAAAATTATTAAAATATTTAAAAAATGATAAAAAATATAATTCGGAAGAGATAATTGATATTATTTTTAATGATAATTTAAAAAAAATCGTAGACGAAGAAAATAATAACAAATCAGAAGATGAAGTATTAAACAGTCCTAAAAATAAAAAAATAACATATGAATTAAAATCAAACCATGAAAAAATTGAAAAAATAAATAATGATCATGATATAAAAAAATATATAATAGGAGAAGATAATATACAAGATCATGAAAAAAATGAAATCATTGCAAATTTTTCTAATAAGATTGGTGATAATAAAGAAATAAAACTAACTATAGGAGAATTGTCGTATTTATCCATAGATTATAATATATTTAAGAAAATGATAAATGATGTTACTATTGAAAATATAATAAAAATTAATAATAATATTTATTCATTTAACTATGATATTGAAATGGTGTTAATGGAAGATAAATATTCAAAACAATTATACGAAATTTATGATGCTTCAATATTAGATAAAAATTTTAATCCAACAAAAATATATTTTGATGATAGTATAAATTATGAAAAAATACGTTCAGATTATGATAAATTAACTGTAACAAATGATATTTTTATAAAAAATAAAGATAAAATAAATGATCTAGAAGATACATTTTTGATCGAAGAAACAGCAAATTTTTATAACTTAAAATATAAAGATACGAGAGAAAATTCAGAAAATGCAGAAAAAATATTACATGATTTATTTATAGATTATTTTTATTTCAAAAAAAATAATGATTTGTTAATAGATGGAAAATATTATAATATAAGAAATGTTGAAATAATTGCACCAAAAAAATTAAAGTTGAGTTCTGAAAAAAATTATCTTAAGAAACAATCAAACGATATAAGACTTAAATACAAAGAGGTTGATAATATATATCAAATATATTTATATATAAATTATTATAAGAAAGAAAAAAAAACAGATGAAGTACCAATTGAAGCTATTTTAAGTTCAGGTTCTAATTGTATTGCAAAAGCAAATATTTTAGATAAAAAACTTGAAAATTTATTAGGTGATCAGTATGAACAAAAATTTTTTACTAAAAAATTATTGAATTTATTAAATCAAAATTATGATAGTGACGACGATGAAGATATAAAAAAATTAAAATCAATGGGAGCAGACGATGTTAATAGTAGCGAATTAAATTCATTAACAGAAAATAATATAGATGATAATGATGATATAAAAAAATTAGAATCAATGGGTATAGAAGATGATAATAATGATATAAATATAGATAAATTAAAACAATTAGGAAAAAATGATAAAATCAAAGGTGGAAATAAAAAAAAAACTGGTAAAAAAAAATATCATAAACCAAAAAAATATCCGCGGTTAAAAACAAAAAATCGCACTATTAAATTAATAAAGGATTATTTAAAGAACAATTATTTATTTATTATTTGAGAGATTGAGAGATTAATATAAAAAATATTAAAAAATTGAATTATAATTTAATAATATTATAAAATTATAATTGGTATATGTTCTTAATTTACTATAAAATTAAGAACTAATTTATTTTATGAAATAAATTATCATAATCATAATAAACTGTAAATAAAAATTTATCATATATATTTCCCTCATTTGGAGAGATCATAGACAATATATATTTATCGTCTTTTTGATATATATAATAATATGTTCCTGGTGCTTTTCTAAAATTACATTCCATATTTTCTAGATCAATATTTATATTGTGATTTTGAATTATATTTTCCGCTTCACTTTTTAAATAATGGATTTGTTTAGCTATTATTTCTAATTTACTGTATGTTGCATAATTTCCGCGTAATTTTAGCAAATTATTGTACTCTACTTTTTCATTAATGTGTAACATATTAAATAATCTAGTAATATTATCATTATTTAAATTTGAGAGAGCCATATAAATATTATAATTAAATTGTAATATTTATATCATATTTTTTTACATATAATTTTTTACCCAATCAGTCAATGCGCTCTCGGTTCTGTCACCAGTATATAATATAATTTTTCCATTTTTTTTTTCTAAAAAAACAGTTGGATATCCTTCTATTACTTTTTCATGTTTACTTGGTATATTACTATCTGTATTTTGAACTTTCAATACATTTAAATTTGGATTTAGATTATTAAGTTTGGCGAATTTATCCCATTCAGCATTAAAATTCTTACAATGTTGACATCCATCCATCCAATAGTAAAAAATTTGAACTTTTTTATTTTCTAATCCTTCATATGAATTTGTTAGTTTATTTCCGAGTAAATAATTAATAAGAAAACCAATAGCAAATACTATAAAAATAATTAATAACATATAAAAAATATTATTCATACTATTAGTTAAAGGTTTTTTATTTTTTAAATTGAAACGTTTCATTTTTATATATATTTAAAATTATTTTTTTTTTTTCATAAATTATTATCACAATCTCTCAATCTCTCAAATAATCAATTTTAAAAACCTTTATTATATTTAAATAAACTATAGTAAATTTTTCATATACTAATTAAAGAAAATTAATTAGTAAATACTAAATATGCTAGAAATAATCCAAAAAAGTTTTTAGAAAAGATATCTAAAATATTATAAAACGCATTTTTTATTTTATAATTAAATAGTGCTGCTATACCATATAATCCCCATATTACAAACATCAAAAAGAACAATAAATAATTTTTTTTGTTTCCTATAACATAATATATAAACATTTTATGAAATAATAATCCAAAGAAATAAAAACCTATTATAGTTGATAAAATAATATTTACTATATTTATTTCTTGTAAATATCCAATTATTAACATATTTAAATTATAAAACCACAATTCAAGTATTTTTCTAAGATCTTGTTTAAAAAATGTTATCAAATTATAATATATTTTTTTAGATGAATTATTATAATGAAAATATATAATTATAGATAAAATCATTGTTGGTGTTGTTAAAAACCAATCATAAAATCTGTATTTTGCAATATCTACTTTATCTACATTATTTTTATAAAAATATATAAACCATAAATAAAAGGTTGCTTCAATAAATTGAACAATATTTTCAAGTAAAAGTGCATTTTTCAATATATTTTTATGATTTGGTACTTTTATAAATTGTGCAATAACTCCAATTATTAATGTAACAATTTGAATAAAAAAAGAAAATATCATAGTATTTTTAACTATAAAATTATTTTGCATGATATATATTATTTATTATTAAAAATTTAAAAACCTGATTATTTCACTTGCTAAACTTTGTCTGGATCTTCCAATAAAAATTGAATTACCATATGATAATGCTTTCGGCCTTAAAATGTTTACGTTTGTTTTTGGATTTTGTATTTTATAATTTTCTAACATTTTTTCTTGTTCATTCTTTGCTCTATAAACATCTTGTAAATATAGATTATTCATTATCTTAATTCCTAGATTAGAATCAGTAAGACTATCGCCTACACCATATGCACTTAATAATACAATATTATCAAAATTAAATGATTCACAAGATAATATATTTTTTGTTATAATATCTGAATAATCATGCTTCCATGGTTTTGCTCCACTAGTAAAAATAATATTAGAAAAATTATAATCAATATAATTATCATAACCAGCAATTTCTAAATTTGAGCTTCTTAATAAAAAATTAGAATTTTTATTATTTAATCCTCCGCCTCTATACGGTAATTTAATATTATCTGGATTATTAGTTAATGTTAAAATTTTTAAATCTTTTTCAATCGCTTGATATATAATTTCTCTACCTAATCCACTACTTCCACCAACTACACATAAATTAAATCCATAAATATTTAAAAAATTATAAAAAAAAATTAAAAATAATAATTTAAAACCCATAATATATTAATATTTAAAATTGATTTTAAATATTAAAATATATTAATATTTAAAATTAAAATTAAAATAAAAATTAAAATTAAAAAATGCTTTTATTAAAATTAAATGATTTAATAAAAGTTAAAATTATTAGTAGGCCATCTAAAATATGTAAAACACCCTATGTCGCTGATATAGAACTTCCAGATGGTTCTGTTGTACAGGCTCATTGTGCATCACTTGGTTGTTGTGGTTTATGTGAAAAAGACTGTTATGTATATGCATCTCCAATGTTATCTAATTGTCCTCAATCAAAATCCAAAGTATGTAGTTATAAAATATATTTATCACAAATTTACGAAGAAAAAATTATAAATAAAGAAACATTTATTAATAATCAAATTATTGGAGTAGATCCAAAACTAGCAGAAACATTGGTAGAAAATGCATTAACTTCTAACTATTTTCCCAGTTTACAAAATATTAAAAAATATCGTCGTGAAGCAACAATAGGTAATTCGCGGTTTGATTTTATTGGTATTGATGAAAATAATAAATATTTTATTTTAGAGGTGAAAAATGTACCATTATCAGATTTTGCAGATGTAAATTATGTAGAAAAAAAGAAATTATTAAAAGCCGATGCATTTAAAAATATGAAGTATAATGAAAAAATATCATATTTTCCAGATGGTTATAGAAAAACCAAAGAAGGAGTTGTTAGTGAACGAGCATTAAAGCATATTAATGAGCTAGCGGATATTACATTATCTAATATAATTAGACCAATTATTTGTTTTGTTATTCAACGAACAGATAGTGGATCATTTCAAGCATCAAATATTGATCCAACATATAAAGCAGCATTTAACGATGCAGTAAAAAAAGGTGTAGAAGTTATAATATTAATGATTGAGTGGACTGTGAATGGTGAAGCAACATTTGTAACATGTGATTTACCTATAAATTTATAAAGTATTATAAACTTCTTTATATTCATTTAAAAAGTTATTTACTAACTCTCCAGGAATTTCGTCAAAACTAATTAATTTTCTATTTAAAATAAATTTTTCATAGCTATTTTCTTCATTTTTAAATGCTTCTTCTAGTAAAATATAATTAGTATAATATTTTTCACATGTTTTTGGACCACATTTTTTAAATACGGGCAGTATATTGTCTGATTTATCTCCTAAAATTATTTTATAGAACAAATTTTTATCAGCTTCTGGAAATACTTTTTTAGATTCTCTCAAATTTTTATTTTGAAAGTTAATAATTTCTGTATTATTATCTAATAATTGTAAATAATCATGATCATTTGCTATAATATATATTTGAGCATCTGGATATTTTTCCCTAATAAATTTTTTACTAATAGCTATAACATCATCGGCTTCTAAAGTAGGAAATTGCAATACGTGATTAGCCCCAGCTTCGTATAAAAGTTTATTGTCTTCTTTATATACATGTTTAAAGAATGGTCCGCCCATGAATGAATCATCTTTATCTCGAGTTTCTTTATATTGATTGTATAAACTATTACGCCAAATATCTTTTCTACTGCAATCTCTAGCAGCAATAATAGTACATGGTATAGCTGGTTTTGAGCGTTGTTTATGTAATTTTTGTTTTTTCTTGAATGTTTCTAATGATTCTACAAAAGTTTTAATAAATTTTTCTACAAATTCTTTATTTTCATAAGGATTTTCAAATAAATCTTTATCTGGATTTACATGCTTCCACCATTGTAAAATAGCAAAATATCTATAAAATATCCAATAGCTAGTATCTACTAAAATAAAAACTTGATCAGACATAAGTTGAATATATTAAATTATAAATTAAATTTAATATATTTTTCAATTTTATTTTGTTTATAAATTAATAAATTTCTAATAATTTATTAGCTTGGATTAACTCTTCAAATACTTTTATTTGTTCAATATGTATGTCTTTTGTTAATTTTTTAGATAAACCACCTACTATTTGTAATGATAAAACAATCTGATTAAATTCTTTAGTTAAAGATAAATTATAGGAATTTAATGTTTTATTTAAATAATTAAAAAAATTAACTATTTCACT
>CERI01057862.1_pt1 | contig 25601 bp, 14 predicted proteins | sample 350261 | NCBI WGS metagenome assembly CERI01 (sample SAMEA2620979, study PRJEB7988) | marine metagenome | isolation source: saline water (ENVO:00002010), including
TACTGGAGATACTGGACCTCAAGGACCTACTGGACCTACTGGACCACCGGGTTTAATTGATGGATACCAAACAATATCTGGAGAGAAAATTTTTCAAGATAACTCGACCTTCCATTCGATTGAGGTAGAAACAAACACAATATTGGGAACTAACAATTCTGATACAACGAGAATAAATTCAGTCTTAAAAGGAACGACAACTTTTGGATCAACCAGTACCAAATTTTTCCATGCTGAAAGGTTGTTATCGATGTTTAGACTCAATACTGCAAGTTACGACAGTGCTACCGATAATACAATAGGGTGGTTTGGTCTTTCTAATTTTAGTAGTCTTATAAACAATTATTCAAGGGAATACCACGAATATAACGAGACTGGAACATATTTCAGAACTTTTAGCGCATATACAATAGGCGATGTAGAGTCGCATCCAAATCCGGTATATTTCTACATTTACAAGGACTCTTATTCACATGATGAGGGAATGCCACCATCGAATGTGTGGATGCTAGGTTATTCAGAAAATAGAGTAAACCCCTATACAGATACTATTACGAAAGAATATACCGGTACTATGAACGTATCCGGTAATACAACTGTTTCTGACTTATTTACAGATTTGCAAGCCCTAAATCCATCAGTTTCTAACAATATTATTGTAAACAATAATTCTACATACGCAATAACAGAGTATAATACGACTGTGTTCAATGAAATTCCTTCACCAACAATGTTAAATACATACTTTATCTCAGATCAAAAAGTTCAAACCGGATCTGTTGGTTTTACGGGTGTTTATGACTACCAATACATATTTAGAGGTATAAGTAACATTGGTGCCACGAACGTCTGGTTTTTTGCAAGACATTCTGAGAAAATTGATCCATTGGCTGTTGGTATAACAACTCTGGATCATATAGATTTCGAGTTTAAAGTATTGGCAAATTCTGATGGACAATTATTAGACGCTACCTTTTACGAATCTTTTGCAAACATAGATTTTGAACAGGTGCATGACAGGGTAGTTTTTGACACCGGAGTTACAGTTAATAACGTAATTGACATATCTTCAAACGGACGTATAAACAACCCACATTTTACTGGAATAGCGACCGGTCTTAATTCAGCTGCTATCACAACTGACAATATCAAGGTTAATGGTACTATCACATTAGGTGCTAATGACAACGACTTCGAAACCACCATTGCTGTCACAGATCCTACCGACGACAGAATAATCACAATCCCAGATGAAAGCGGCACTATCGCACTAAAATCCTACGTCGACTCCGTCGTCCAGGGTCTCGACGTCAAGGAATCCGTGCGCGTCGCGTCAACATCCAATATTCACGATTTGGCATCAATTAGTATTCCTTACTCGATAGACGGAGTAACACTTGTAAACGGTGATCGCGTTCTCATAAAAGACCAATCCACCGCATCAGAAAACGGTGTGTACGTCTATGATGACTCTGTAAACACAGACGTTGGGTTATCGATTCGAGCCAACGACTTTAAAGATTCAGCCACAGTCACATCAGGTGCGTTTCTCTTTGTCGAAGAAGGGTCCACAAATCAAAACAAGGGGTTTGTTTTGACTACAACGGGAGCTATCACAGTTGGTTCCACTGATCTAGCATTTACCGTATTTAGTAATACAGGCGCATCCACGGATAGCCCTACATTTACGGGAACTCTTACTGCGGTTGACGCACAAATTAATGGAAACACAACCATTGGAAATGCCCTAAAGTTTCAAGGCACGACATCCAAAACCACCATTGCCATTACAGATCCTACCGCCGACCAAACAATTACAATACCAGATACCACTGGTACAATAGTCACATATGACGGCAATGAATTACAATCAAACGCCGTGTCAACGATCGCATTTGGCAGTCAAGCCTACCAAACAGCATCTACATCAACGAAAAATAAGATTCCGACCCAGGACGCGGTCGGTACATTCGTTAACGATCTTTTTCCGCAAGGTAAATTATATACGAACCCCATCCCTGTAGATTATCCATTAAAAGACTGGGCTGATTCTCCTGATCGTGAAGGTATCGATGGTACTACAAATTCTGACTATTTTGTGACCTTCACGTCGAATCGAACTCTGACTGATGTAACAAGTGCGAATGCGACTGGCCCGTTTGGAACAGGTATTACACAGTACGACTTCTCGTCGGGAACAGTTAACAATTCTAGTACAGTTGCTTTGCGTATGAATATGGCCGACCGAAATGCTACACCAGCTAGAAAGCATGGGTCTATTCCGGATGATTCGACCGCCGATGATGATCTTGATCACGAGGTTGCATTTCCAGTGACGACAGATGCGGACTTTATTCTGCCTTACATCACAACAAATACGACAACGTTGGCTGCAAATACCTACAACAGTACGACTGCTATTCGATTACGTGATGGAAATTCATCAACGCGATTGAGACTTGTTAGTACAGGAACAGCTGTGACCTCCGTAACGATTACTACTACAGCAGATAGTAGTAGTACCGGCGATTACATACATGGTGATGTGTTGACCGTGGCAGCATCTCAATTAGATACTAACAGTTCAAACACGGATCTTGTATTTACGTTGCGACGTCCAGATGGGAAGTATTGGGTACGAGATGTAAATACAAGTCCGGGAAGTACGTGGCTTAAGAAGTTTACAAATACATTAGATTCCACAACATATTATCTGGTTAACAAAACTTCGCTAAAAGACGGTCTCACACATGCAAAATCAATTCGTAATTTCGATGATATAATAAATTTTTATAGTGATATTACTACTAATTATCAAATTTCAGATCCAACAAGTTATGCAACATCCGATTCCGGCAAAAGATACATCACAATTGTCCAGGGTCCGGAAGCGGACTTTCAGGGGGTTCTTCAGGGAGAGGGGGGGATTCGTGGTTTTACCAGTAATTCAACGGCACAATATGGACATTCTTCGTACAACACGTATTACTATCGTGGCAGTTCATCACCAACAGCTCAATACATCACGTATTTGGACACAACACTCGGAACTAGTCGAGTTGGTGGTGATATACTTCAAGCAAGCTCTAACCCTCACGATGGTTCTAGTGCCCTATATAATAAGGATGGAGTAACATTACCAAAACAACGTACAGACCTTACATACTACAGTGCAACATCACTCCGTCTCCACTTGAGAAGTCGCCTTCCTCTATCATATATTTTTGGAAGCAACTACTCTGCATTACAAACACCTAATTCACCGTATTACAGGAAATTTATGCTAATTTACACGGAAAACGGAGATTTGTTTTTCTTCATTCCTGCGTATGTAGTAGGTGAAGATCGAGGAGGCACTACACACACAGGAACAGATTTGGCAGTAACAAATGTATCACAATTAACAATACGTGGTGGAGGCTGGAATTTTACAACACTAAATTCTATTCCTAATACAACCGGACTTACAAACATTAATCCAACTTCAGGTGACAATAGTTCATCGGGTGGCAGTAGCGGTACAATAGTATTTACACATACTGGCGATAATACCACTTTAATGACACCTAATACAACTAATTGTGGAGTAAATGGATTATGGTATCTCGGTCCCTACTTACGAAATAATAATAGCTGTAAATCTTATGGACATTTCCTAACTATGCGAAATTCTTATCACACTTCTAATATTGTTGAATTTAATGATGGAGATTATTCTACATTTTTAGAAACAAATGCTGTAAATAACACTGGAATGTTTAGGCTTGCATATGTACCAACCCTGGAAGGAACATACCTTTTTCCCGGCGCAACACCATGGAATCCATGCGACTATGAATACACTAACCAAACAGATAGTTCCTCTAGTAGACCTTACGACAATACCGGTGGTAGAGTAGGTTGTTCGGAAGCTGTCCGTATGAATATGATTTCAAATGATTCTACAGATGGTTTTTGGATAAGAGACAAGGGGTGGGAGCTACTAGATAATGAAAAACGAATATACATTTCCGGCGGTAGTGAAAGAAGTTCATCGGTTTCCACTGATTATAACCAGTATGGTACTTATGCTCCTCACGTATTTTATCCTGGTCAATCTGTAATATTTAGAACAAAATCGGGTAACTCATCAAATGCGACTAGTTCTTCTAATTGGGATAAAATTGAGCGAGCCTATTTTCCAATGCTCCCATCACAACATTTACACTTTAATGACGGCTTGACGGAGAGCATGGCATTTGAATCAATTCGTGACTTTATCAATGCAAAACGTATATGGGGTGGCGGAACCGGTTCGTGGGATTTAGCGCAGAGTGCGTGTCATATTGAGACATACTACCCTCACGCAACAGTAAATTTGGGGAATACCTTAGAAGACAATTTCCGATTATGTGAATCTGCATGGTCTGCCGCTGGACGCACGTTTGCCGATTCTGTCTCGACTTGGAGAGGTGATATAACAGATGGATGGCTCCCGTGGAAGCCAGTGACCAACGGCACCCAAACTAGTATTAGCTTTTCTAAAACGGCCACAGTATCAACCCGAATGGGTGCGCTTTTAGAAAGTTGCCAGAATGAAAGGGCGTCAAGCGCAGGAACAGTTTACGATAATCAGGCAGTAGTCAATGTCACGGGTTCTGGCTCAGGCATGGTTGTGTCAATTAATGCGAGTTCTGATAAGATATTTAGTGTCACAGTAACAACACAGGGATCTAATTACGCCGTTGGAGACATTGTCATGGTACGGGGAAATAGTTCGTCTGCGCCTGAATACGATTTCATATTTGTGCTTCGGGAGGACGCCTTCATTTATTCAACGCCCATTAATGATAAGCTTTCAGTTTCGAACTTTGAATTTAACGGCGACTATATAATGTGGAAATATGTCCCTTCATCCGAGCATAGTGTTCCAAATATGGGCATCATAGAATATCAAGGTCTGGCATCGATCGATCCTGAGACAATGTCATCCTGGACAAATGATGCTACATGGAAAGTCTGGGAAAACGGTGACGGAGACACAGGCAAATATGGTGTTTGGACCGATACAACACAGCAAGTAATGAAATACGTAAAATCTACGAGTTCTATTCTGTTCCGAAACGGTCAACCAGGATACCCGTTACGACATATCCTAGATATAGGACTGGCTAAGATCATCGGCAACCTGTTTAATGGTGATGACAATAATTTTCAGTCAACGCTGTACTTGCTGGATAACGCAGGTGATTTAAGTTATTACACGATATGTATCCAGGACTATGGCATCAACTATTATAGCATGTATGACTCTAACAACTATCTACCTTATACAATGTATGGTTTCTATACATCCGGCGTAAGTAACTACGATCGTCTTGGTCTAGTCCCGTGGAGTCCGATAGATCTAACTAATAGCTATGGATCAGGAGCATTGACGCTTCCCGCCGACGACTATATTTTGTATCGCTTATGGACACATCGGCCATACCCTAATACTAGTACTTCTTCCGAAAACCAAGCAAATAAAAGCTACGCAGGTAGTTACTTAGAATATTCTGATTGTATCACCGTTCCACACTTAAATCTTGTAGTTCAAGGAGCCGACGACGGTGCAACACGCATGGGATATCACGTGCAAACATCAGGTCATTACGGATATCATTTATTTGATGGTGATGATTCAACTTATTGGTCCTGCGATGGAACAAGTTTAACATCCAGTATCAACAGTGTTGCTGGTCATTGGGTAAAAATAAAAATGCAGGACCAATGTTTTCTAAAATCATACACGTTGGAGATAAAAGGGGGTTGGTTGTTGTCTAGTCAGCCTACGTCTTGGAAAGTCTATGGATATAACACATCAACAATTCCAGGGGAGACAAGTTGGACAGAACTCGACTCTGTATCCGGGAAAACAATAGGTAGATCATCAACATTTTACACGACAACGAACACAAACTATTATGAATGGTACGCACTGTTGATTACAGGAGGACCGGCTGCCACCCTTTTAACAAACTGGAAATTGCACTGTCAAGATTATTTAAGTACGTATACCTCGTCCAGTACACAATACATTGGCGCATATGATTCTATCGCACTCCAAAATTTAGATGGTTCAATACCCAAAAATTTTGTCAGTACAAACACCTTTGCACTTGACGGTGACAGTGTACACCCAACATATCGTAAAACAAGGTCTTTGCATTTTATCCCGGTATCATGTGACGGATCAACGATTACAGAGAATGTAGGATTCAAACATGATAACTCGTACAACTATATAAGACATGGGTCAACCAGTACTAGCTCAACAAATGAATTCTTTGCAATACGAATCGAAAGCAACAGTGGCGGATCACACAGTTATTTAAAGATGGACTCAGCGACCACTGATAACTATTATTCTACCTCTCCAGTTGTGTTATCAACTCTGACTGGAGCAGACTTCAATACTTACAAATACTGCTTATTCCGGCTTTACAATGCTCCAAGAATGATAGATGGCTCATCATCAAACGAGTATAGTTTTTCTCAGGAAAACAGCTATTACATTGGATACAATACATGCATTTATTGCCCTTATGTCACGGATAACACAGCTGCGAATGCAACTGGAGCTACTAATGGCGACTACCAATATAATGCGGGTGGACTGTTATCTATAAAACGATACGAGCCAGATGACTATAAATTAGTTGGTGTCGCAATGACTGATGATAATCGACATACGTCCGGCTGTAAGTGGAGAATTATTCCGACAAGATTGCCTGGGTTGTTTATGAACTATTACACAACGTCAAATATCAGATACGAGTTTGGAAGAAAATACCATCGAATACGCACAAAATTCCATTCTAATTATTACATGAAAGAGAAAATGCAAATAATGTATCAATTATGGTTTCGCCGCGCCAATGACAACGAGGGATATTCCGATCAAGAGTATAACGATAGAGAATTCCTATGGCAAATTCACGGGTCACAGCCAAATCTTCCAACCAATCTGGCTGATCAGTTAGTTAATTTCAACATGAAGGTCTGTCAGACAACTGATACACTTGGAACAACTAACGCGGGCTGGAAATATATTGAAGGTAACTGTGTTGTTCCAACTTCTGAAGACTTAAGAGATGCTTTTAATTCAACGGATAGTAGATATATTGATGTTCCGTTTCTGGGAATTGGATGGTATACGATGGTATGTGGAATAGTGCCAACTTCTAGTTCTGAAAACTATCCCGGAGCAAATAATGAACATTTTAAGAAATTACATTCATGGTCATTCTATAACAGTGGTTACAGTAGTTATGATCATTCAAAGTACCCATCACTGGCGAGAAACTGGAATCCTAATACAACACCAGAGTTATCAGTGTTCACTGCGACAAATACATCGGGTGGAACTGAAAAGACATTTGCAACACATACCGGTGGAACCATTCAATCGTGGTATCTCCCACCCGGAAATAATATCTATCCGATCCGAGGACTTGCTTATGTAAGTCCTATGAGAAACCATGCTGATTTCACAAATTTCTATATCTATTGGAAGAGTACCTACGGTGGGAAATCCGTAAACAATACGTCAACAAATACAATCAGCGACTTGGAACAGCACTTTTACATTAATGCCTATCGCACTACCGGAAAACTAAAAGATTCTATAACCGTGGATGGAGATACTAATGCTTACGTGACATTGCAGCTAGACAGTGAAACTAATGGTTATTTGAGACTGTCCCAGAAATCGCTACTAGGTGATAATAAAGACCATTATAACGTGGATGCAGAATACGATCCCGTTGTGAGATTGGGACAGTCTTATATGAAGTCATACGCCGATTCAGAGTCCTACGACGGTAAGTATTCTCTTGGTTTAGGAAATACACCATGGAATCCGATTGAATTTACATCAAGTTCATCGACAAGTATACCAGCTTGGTGCGACCCAAGCGAATTCTACTGGTTCCGAGGTGACCAACTCGATTCTACCCACAACCTTCTTGCTGGGAAAAATCGTGTTTGGTATAAGATTGACAACTTTTGGTATCCGTACAACAACTCGTACTCGGAGTATAACCCGGACAAAACTGAAATAATTAAATATGGGAATACGATATGGGACCGAGGCACTACATCTCTGACAGGCGGCTCATATACTAAATCAAAAGGAACAAACAGTTACTTCTGGGTAACATATGCTAGAGCAGGAGATGTGGAATATACAGCTTCAGAAACATACAGTGATAATAATAGTTGGCTGCTTGTTATGAAAACTCGTGGAGATGACTGTACTTTCAATGGACAAAGCAGCAGGAGGTGTGATGTGTATGATCCTGCAACATACGCAAATTATACTCTAACTCCAACCATAGATCCTTTAACCAGTAGCCATAACACTGGAGAAGTATACAAAGCTTTCAAAGATGTGTCAGGTATTCGGGCGATTCGATTGTCAAACTTAAACACGGGGGAATTCGCGGATTTTGAATTTTCTTCGGGAAATTATCTGACAAAAAGTTTGTACGATACAATCAATGATAATAAAACCGCGGATTATGGTAACGGTAATATTGTTCCAACAGGATATTTTAAACATGATCACCATGATGTAGCAAACGTAAATGAATGGACAAGTGTCTATTCATGCCGAAGGTCAAATGAGTATAGCACTGGTTTCCCAGGGATTGATTATTTCTTTATGCTTGGTATGAATTTAAACAGCGATGATGACAGTTCGATCATGGCATTTTGTGATTCTCAGGGTATAAATAATAGTTATTGGGATGATAATTGGAGAAGGAGAACAGTATCACAAAGAGGGACAGCGTGGTCGTTATGGGACGATGACTATGGCGAAAATCCAATGAATACTTCTGGCGACGCCGGTGCGGGAACAAAGGGATGGCCTGGGGTGAATACGACAGATACCTATGCGATATGGATCAATACGTCATCCCCATCAGGGTTTACAGGACAGCACTTCAATAATCCGGAATACCCTCTCACTCCTGGTACGGATGAGGGGAAAATAGTGATTTGTAACGGGAACATCGAAGAGATTGCCCTGGATCAAGCGTATTCCAATGTCGAGCTTTGTGCGGACGAGAACGATAAACGGGTGTATGGGGTTGTTTCGCAGATTGATAGCACAGGACAGGAGGTAGTTATCAATTCCTTGGGTGAAGGGGCTATTTTAGTATGTAATAAAAATGGCAATATTGAAAATGGGGATTATCTTGTGTCTTCGGGCGTTAGTGGGTTTGCAATGAAACAAAATGACGACATCCTGCGCTCGTGTACAGTTGCAAAAGCAACGTCTAGTTGTTTGTTTGATTCTTTGGAGTATTTTAATGTTGACTCGGCTGGTAACGTCTTACCTCCTAATCGGAAACTTATCCATCTGGACTACAAAGCAAATACCCCGTTTTTGATTAAGAAGGCGAATCAAATTGGATTGTCGCTAACCGGCAAGACACACAAAGAACTATACGACGAGCTGAAGTCGTGGAACCGAGACACGTATCCATACGCTGACCGCATATTAACTCTAAGAGGTAAATCGACCTACACGGATACGGAGATAGAGGAGTTGTGTAACGCAAATAGTATAGCAACCGTACACGCAATCGACGACTCGCTTTCTAAATCACGGCTCTATGAACGCATACACGCATGGGACAACCCGAAGTATTTAGCGGATGCGATTCCGCACGAGGTGAACGAAGACATGCGCGAGTCTGCGGATGAATATACTGTGGAGGAGTTACAAGAGATCGGCGTATCGTGCGCGCTTCCTCCTGAAGTGCTTGAACTGTCTCACGAGAATTTGTACATGATGCTAACACAGTGGCATCGTGACTCGTACGACTACGGCGACCGGAAAATCACGTTGAACTTGGAGGAGCGGTATACGCTCGAGGAGTTGCAAGCTGTGGCGACAGAAAACAACATTTCTCTGGTCCACACGGAAGAGAGTACTTTAACGTCGCGAGAGATGTACGATGCCCTGTGTACATGGATCAACCCAGCATATTCTGCCGATGCCATTACACACGCCACCAACGACATGAGAGATTCTGCAACCGATTACACGGTGGACGAGCTCCGGGAACTTGCGGTGTCGTGTAAGATAGACCCGGACGCGAAGGCGAACGAGCGGTTGTACAACGAGATCCTGGCGTGGAGGGATGAGGACGTGGTGTATCCGGACGAGTACTATTCGGTGCAGCTGATTGCGTGTACTTATCATTGTGGTTAATCCTACTATGTTTTAAAAATTATATCGTATGATATAACTTTTGTTGTATAATATAAAATGGAATATTACAAATTGCGGGAAATATATGGCATATCAGAAGATATCAATGCTCCATATTACAAAAACCCAACCATGAAAGTTGAATATAAAATGGTGAAAAATGCAAACCCATCTTCCCCAGAAATATGGGGGCCTGCTTTCTGGTTCTCTCTCCACAACGGTGCCGTACAGTACCCTGTAGACGCGTCACCCTTGTGGAGAAAAAGAATGAAGAATTTTATCAGAGGAATCCCCGTAATGGTACCGTGTGAAAAATGCGCCGACCATGCTGCTGCATACATTGAGTCTAGAGATGATGACCTTGATAGTATTGTTGCTAACAAAGATTGTCTGTTCAGATTTTTCGTAGAATTTCATAATTTTGTAAATGAAAGGCTTGGTAAAGAAAAAATGCCCATGGATATTGCAGAAAAAATGTACAAAGGCAACACGGATGTGTTAACTATTGAATACATGTATAATACCGTTTAAAATAATACATGCAGTCTAGAAAATGTATACATCTCACAAAACTATCGTATCAAAAGATGGAAATGTCAGCGTTGAGAAAAGCGAATATAAAATTAGTGTTGATACTAAAAGCAATAAATTGGGTGTTATGCTTGTCGGTCTTGGTGGTAATAATGGAACAACATTTACCGCTGGTATTTTAGCAGCAAAAAAACAGATAAGATGGGAAACGAAGGAAGGGGAACAAAAAGTCGAGTTTCTGGGGTCTATTTCCCAGGTCGGATCTATCCCGGTCGGTTACGACTCCGATGGAAAGCTTCACTCCAAATTGTTTAAGGATGTTGTTCCAATGCACGATCCGACAAGTGTCGTTGTTGGTGGTTGGGATATTTGCAAGGATGATCTATACACAGCTGCCAAAAAAGCAAAAGTGTTGGAACCTTCTCTATTGACCCAATTAAAAGAGGAAATGGAAAACATACACCCGCTTCCATCAATTTTCGACCCAACTTTCATTGCTTCTAATCAAATCACCAGAGCGAATAATATTATTTCTCGTGATATGTCGACAAGAGAAAAGGTTTTTGCGGTAAAAGAAGATATCCGACGTTTTCGGTCCGAAAATAATTTGGATAAAGTGATCGTATTATGGACAGCTTCAACAGAAAAATTTAACAGTAGCAAATGGGAAACCGCAGACCATCTTCTTGACGCTATTGCCCATCAGGATTCTGAAATACCCCCATCTATAATGTTTGCAATCGCCGCTATAGAAACCGGCTGTATATATCTAAACGGATCTCCTCAAAACACGCTGGGACCGGCTGTCATAGATCTTGCAAGAAGATATAATACGCATGTCGGAGGTGATGATTTTAAGACGGGGCAGACAAAAATTAAGTCGGCTCTTGTGGATTGGCTAGTGAGCTCCGGTATTAGGCCGTTGTCTATCGTATCCTACAATCATTTGGGTAACAACGATGGCAAAAATCTGAGCGAGGAAGCGCAATTTCGAAGCAAGGAAATAACTAAAAAGAACGTTATAGACGATGTTATAGAAAACAACCCAGCGCTGTTCAAGGAACGCACTCCGGATCATGCGGTTGTTATTAAATACGTTCCGGCAGTTGGTGATAGCAAACGGGCAATGGACGAATATTATTCTGAATTATTCCTCGGTGGAAAACACACGTTGGCTATTCACAATACGTGTGAAGACTCTTTACTAGCTGTACCGCTCATGATCGATATTGTTATTTTCGCAGATTTGTTTAGTCGTGTTTCAGTAAGGAGCGTAAAGGATGACGCAAATCACCGTCTAAACCCGGTATTATCATGCCTTTCTTTATTTTTTAAGGCACCTGTTGTAAACGATGGAGAACCTCTTGTGAACGCATTCTTCAAACAACGTCACGGACTTGAAAATTTCTTCAGAGTCCTTGCGAATCTCCCGCCACTCGATCACATCACTCTACCATGCTAATTTGAAATTATATGATTTTTTCATATAATTTAGACATTTATAATATCTGTTATGGATTTTACCTCGAATAGACTCACACAATCTCGTATTTTTTTACCTTGTTGCTTCGTTACCGGTTCTATATTACTAAACACTTCCATGAGATTTTTACTATGTTCTTCTCCCATGATTGCTATAATTTCATTACCGGAATTCTTGCGAAAAAATTCGATAAGTACCTGCCAGTCAGTAACTTTCTTCCACACATGTTGTAGACCGTCTATAATCTCTTGCTTATTTTTTTGTAATGTCTTGATCTCACCATTAATCTTAAGTTTAATAATATTCAAATTTACAGATACGTTCAGAGAATTAACATCAAGCTTAACAGACGCTATGTCACCGTTGACATCTAGTAAGATTCCTGTACCTTTATACCTACCACCCACATGAACTGGCATACCAGGTTTCATCTCCCATCCACCTTGGATGGCTGCTCTTAATGTGTTAAGATGCTGTTCAATATCAGTGGGAAAAATCTTTGATATCAGCGGATAATCGGAACGATTATAATCACGATCGCTTAACCCTGACATAAATTGTTGTACTTTCTGAAAGAACGGTAAGATGTATTTATCTATCATTTGTTGTGTACTTAATATCCAGAGTCTATTAATATCATGATATAGCACATAATAATAAGTTTCAATCCACCAAGTTCTATGGTCGTATCCAGTTATTCTTCCTCGAATTTGCTCATCAGCTTCGCTCAGTATTTTTTTAATAGGCGTTGATCTAGGCCAAAAAGTGGGGTGATTTATTAAGCGGGGGTCTATCTCTAGTAAAACTCGTGAATTAACATTGGTCCTTAGAATTTTCAGAGCATATTCAGCAATCGTTATAGAACTATAACCATATTGACACTCGAATTCTGTTTCATGAGATTCACCGATAATGGTGAATAACTTTTTGCCTAACACATATTGGGCAAAAGAGACAGCACTTTGTAGTTTGATATCGGGATTCTCAACAAAGACGCGATCAGACAAGTCATTATTCGACATCTCAACATCTTCCACATTTATTTTCTGTTCCATATGTAACATTTATCTACGTAAATAATATTAAATTATTGCTCCAAATCTTATTTTTTGGTTATCAGGGAAAATCTGCTGGTTATGCTCTGGATTTCTCCTGGTGTAAGCCAGAACAAGTTTTAAAATCTAAAATTTTGAGTTTCACCTTGAAATCAAGTTGAGTTTCTAAAAAACCATTTTGCTTGCGCCTGTTTGAACACGTTTTTTTGCTCCAAATCTTATTTTAAACATAACGGTTTAAAATAAAATATGTTCTTTGAATTTTCGTATGATGAATATTACGATAACCCCATCAATTGGTGTGTGTATTAATTGGTATCTGTAAGCGTTTTTCCTTTTTCGTAACCTTCACTGAAGAGATTTAGCTTATCTGTTGATGACAGATTAAAATTAAAAAATTTAAATTTACTTGATTGTATTTCAAGTATTTTACAATTATCATGAGCGTTTTTTATTTTGTATTCGGTTGATTGTTTTATGGGTATGAACATCAGTTCATATATATACTCCAGAATATCAGGATCAGAATTTTCATCGACTGAGTATTTGTCTCGTGAAAGAACAATTCCAAGAGCTCGATTATCGGGTGGTACCAGCTGAATAGGAAAATTGTCGGATATACCACCATCGATATAAAAACTATGCCCGTATTTAAATTTTTCAAAAACTAGAGGTAAATTACAGCTCATCCTGAGAGCTGTAATACATGGGACTTTGGGATGAGTATCATGCTGTATATACTCAGTTCGTGCTTCTGTTAAATTATGCGTCACACATATTAATTTTTTGCCTAATTTTTCGTACAGATCATGCATTGTTGGGAGATACCCGAGCTTGTCGATCGTCATTTTTTCCAATTGTTCTCCGAGCTGTGTAAAGGAAGACGCGCCCCGACCTTGAATCATCGCAACTATATTAAATGTCTGTAGTTTCTCCAAAAGTTGATGAGTGCAAAGATAGACGACTATTTCTATGGGTGTGTACCCTATACACAGCAAGTAACATATCATGGCTCCAGCTGAAGTACCTATGTATGTTTTTACCTTATTGAGGAGAAAATTATCAGAACAGAACTGCAGAGCACCCAAAATAGCAATGGCTCTTGTAGATCCTCCTGCTAAAACCAATGTATCGTATTCAGATATGTGTGTTTCACAAACTTTTGTGTCTGTCATTTTTCTGATATATCACGTTTCTTTAATTATGTAATTTATCTTACATAATTTCATTATTTCTCAAGTACTTTTTTCAGAAGAAGTATGCATATAATCACCAAAATAACAATAGAAACGATGTATATACTCTTGTCGTCGTTATAAACCTTCGAGCATATTGGGCAGTTTGCAATGTGTTCTGCGACAACGAGGCACGACGGTGTATTGTTCGGCATATTGTACGATATTGTTTCTTGTATTGGCTCTGGTTGTGGCTCTGGTTGTTGATAATAGTTATCATTGATTTGTTGTTCGTACCTAGGTTGTACAGGAGCCATTCCAGATTGCTGCCGAGGTTGATGAGGATTACGAATAAATTTGGAATACTTACCTTGGTGTTCTTCAGGAAGTATATGGTGGGAGTTTGCATGGTTATTGTGATCTATTGTATTGCCACGAGTCGATACTTCTACGTCATCTAGGTCCGGAAGATCAGCTATCATGGTAAAATTATTTGAATCGGCGTTCATATAACTCATTTATATGAAAACTACAAAATAAAATTACAAAAAGATTGTATCTTCGATCTCACTCTCTTTTTCATTTACTATTAGTTCATATGCATGTGAGAGATATGGATCTTTTTCTCCGTTGACAAGATCGAGAAGTAAAGTTGTAAACTTTGTGTTCGTTGTCTGTTTTTCTTCTGGTATATCCTGTGGTGCTAATTTCTTTGGTTTGAACACAATTTTAACATCCTTTTTCAGCAGCGTTTTATATTTTTTGGTTTTCTTTAGTGCCTTAAATTGCTCGTAACTTCCTGATAAGGTTACTTTAACCTTATCAGGATTCTCATCAGATACATTAAATTTTTCTATATCCTCAACATCCATATACACAATTTTCTTTCTTGGTAATTCTAAGTCAACTTCGTTATTTTTGTATACACCATCAGAAAATGTAAGACATGCTATAATGTTCTTTTCACTCTCTCCAAACGCATGCTGCATTGCCGATCCAGTGTAATATATGTTCTCCTGCGGAAATTGTCTTGAATGAATATGCCCGGAAATAACAGGCGGATTTGTAAGAGCCCATTTATCCCCCTCTACGGAAACTATAGCACCCATTTTACATCCTGCAAATTCCTGATGCGCAAATATACACGACGCGTCTCTCCATTCGTCTCCAATGGTGTTAAGGGCCTCCTCAAATCTTCCAGGGGTAACATACGGCGCGAATACAAATTTCTCTCCCCTAATGGTTTCTGTTAGTACCTGGTCCACGATAATAGTATTCTCCCATTCTTTCATGCCATTCATCCAATGATTTTGTGTTAAAAATTGTTGATTATTGCACATGTCGTGATTACCAACAAGTACATATGTTTTTGCTATTATTCTCATATCGTTTACCATATCATATGCTTTATTGAGAGCCAATGTATGTAGACGTTCATGGTTGTGTAATAGATCACCGGCAATAACAATAAGATCGGGTGATTGTTCTGTTGCTAGGATAATCAAGCGCTTCATAAATATTTCAAACTCTGGAAGATTCGTGACCTGAATATGCGGATCTCCGATAAAAATAATCTTGACTGACATTCTGATTTTTTTCACGGAGTCAAGTATTTATATTCATCTTTATATTTTTATAGATAAATGGATATAAGTACTTTAGCGATCATTGGTGCGATTCTTGGATATCCCGACTTATTATCGATCAAGATAAAAATTCTTAAGATCGTTGGGACAAGAATTATAAACATGATTTATCCGTCTAATCTATAAAAGCACTGTAGTAAAATGGAATATAATACCACGATGAGAACTCTGAACAAAAGTCTTGAGAAATCTATAGTAAATTCGATACGCGAGTATTATTATGATATTTTTTTAGAAAAGGGGTATACACATGAAAACTCTATTAAAGAAGCAGAAACAAATTCCAGTAAATTATGCGAGGGGATTAATTTCTGCTACGAAAGTAATCTCGAGAAAATTATACAGATTATTCCGACCATTGAAAAAATCGTTGGGAAAAATAGGAAAATAATAATAAGCGCCGTGGCAATAATATTATGCTACGCGTATAATTTATGTGAACCCAGTGATGATGCCATACCGGATATGTTCTATACACTACAGGAAATAATAGGTAAAAAGTATGCAGATTTTGCATACGACTATATTATTTATATTTCACATCATGAGTGTGAAAATTGCAGAAAAATACGAAGATTTTTTCTGTTTGATGATCTATAACTTTTTTTGTGTAGTTATAGATTCTATGATATTTTTACATGGATAGTTTTTTCTTGATAAGTTCGGCGACTTTTTCAGTGTCTTGATATGTGTCCCAGTCTAGACGAATTATGGGCACTTTACCCTCTATATCCTTTAACCATTCCTCGTACCCATCTCTCAGCGTTACTAAATATTCTAGACTAATATCTTTTTCACATTCTCTGCCTCTTTTATTGACGCGTTCCATTGCTTTTTCAGGTTCGACGTCTAGAAACACCATAATATCAGGGTAACGTATAAAACTTGTCATGTTCTCGAAAAGCTGCATGTAAGTCTTAAAGTCGAGGTCGTTGATTATACCACTTCTGTTCAGTAACTTGGCAAATATAACGTCTTCGTATATAGTCCTGTCTTGGACACAATTTTTATTTTCCCATATCATTTGCTGGTATTGCCTGAATCTATGGTTAAGAAGATACACCTGCATAGGAAATGCATACCTGTTCATGTCTTCGTAAAACTTGCTGAGATATTCGTTGGTTTTTACTGGTTCTTGAAAAATTTTTAGGTCCATGTGGCTGCCGAGCGAGTCTGTTAGGGTTGACTTTCCAACACCAATTATTCCGCTCACGCCAATAAGAAGTTTTGATGACATATTCTATCTATAATTACATGGTCCGGCAAAAAAATCAGTTTCATTTTAATACCCATTTGAGGGTATTAAAAAAATATTTTACAATTATATCTTGGAAAATTCTGGAATAGTTTTGTTGCTTTGGGACAATAGAAGTGGAGATTTTACAGACATGCCTTTAATAACTGGGCTATTGTTGGAAGAAATCGTATTAGAACGAACACGTTGTTTTACGTCGATTTGGTTTTTAACCTTGTCTGTTCTCTCGTTTTTTAGACGTCTGAGCATACGATTAAGTGACGTTGGTGTTTGGGTATTCATTACATCTATTACCTTTTCTAAGCTAATTCTATTACAGGCTCTGTCGCTTTCGTGCCATGTATGACACTGCTTGATCACGATAAATTCTTCTACTGGAACGGTTACAAACTTTTTCTTGATAAACCTCTGTACATAAGACGTATAAATATTTTTCGCAACATCGTAAAGATTATTTTCTATTTCATCAAATGTACTCTCCCATTTCGGATAAAGTTCGAATAGCATGTTTACATGTCGTCTATTCATTCGTACCTGGAGATACCGAAACTTAATACTTGGTTCGTTTCCTCTCGCCTTGAAGAGTTCCTGGTATTTAGGGTTTAGGACCTTATATTGAGTGTTATCTGGTGCAAAGCAAATTACACCTTGTAGCTCCCGAATATCTACACTATCTACGTACGAAACAAGATCCTCAAGTTTATCAAATGTGTGCTTCTTGGGATAGGGAATTTTTACATCTTCGTCCATCGTCAAAACACCGTCAGAAAATGTTCCTACGTGGTATAACTTGGGTTTTTCGGGTGCAAAACTAACGATTCTATTTTCTTCCGTGTGGCGTACCAAGAACATGTATTGTTTTTCAGGATTTAGTGTCTTCTGAAAACGTTCGAGTAACCCATCATCACTGTCTGGAATAACACATCTGAGTTCTTCATTAGTTTCGATCTCGGCCTCTAGAGCCCTTTTAAAGCATGTACCGAATGACTCTCGTGATGCCCACTTACTTCGAAAGGCGTTTAGTTTTCTATGCGTCGAAATATACCATTTGTCAGCATGGTGAAACATGCGAATAAGCGCGCCTTCGTAAGCATCGTAGAAAGAACATTCGTTAAAAACGGGACTTATGTTTTTATTTATATTATCTTTATCAAAGCTAGAGTATTCAAGTGTGTAAGGAAACGCGTTCATGACGATAGTATCGTCTTTAAAGACAACACCCCTGCAGTTCCGCAAGATCTTACTATCCTCTGGGCCACATCGTGTATAACACAATAATTCCAACCCAGATGATTCATCCGTGTCTGTAATACGGACAAGATTACCTAACTTATTAATATTTTCTCTGTTAAACTCGGTTTCTCCAATAGTATTTTTGGTGGTTGTATCCATGTTCTGCGAGGAAACTTGTTTGTTTGTTTCCTTAGATTCTGTGTTTGATATCATACGAGTATTTAAAATTTAACTCTGTTCTTTTAAATCATTTCAAAATTATTTTTATCGAGATCCGATAGTGTTACCATACAAGGACCACCCGTCTCCAGAACTGCAGGAATTTTGTGTTTCTTACAGGTGTCAAGTAAATATTCTAGCGATTTAGCGCTTTCTCCCCATATTTTACCCTTGGTAAGATGGGCATGTCTATCTTTTTTACTTCCAAGATCAACGAGACTGTCGTTTAAATGCAGTAGTCTAAAATGTTCCATGCCAATTTCTCTGTCAAACTCGTCAAACATTCTTTTTACCTCCTGAATTTTTCGAAGATCGTAATCTCCTTGGCCCCATATATGGGCGGTGTCAACACAAACACCCACGTGTTGTTTTTTGTCGTCGTTTACATCGTTCATAACTTTTCTAATTTCAGAAAACGTCCTGCATAATTTATTACCTTCTCCTGCACAATTTTCCAGCAATAACATTCCACCATCTGTAAAATTTATACGATTTATAGTCTTTGCAACAGCTTCGTGACCGAGATCACGATCTGGAAAAGACCCAGGATGTATTATAACTCCTTTACCGAATCTCGCAACAACTGATAGTTCGTACTCAAGACCTTCCAAGACAACACCAAGAGCCCTGTCCACATCGGGATTTCCACACCATGCTAGTGAATCTTTATTGGATTTTCCAGCTAAGTTTGCGATGTACGGAAAATGAGTAAACACCTGAACCGGATATCTTTTTAGTATTTCCTTGCATTTATTAATATCTTCGTCGTATATTCGTTGTCTCGTGTAAGATTTCGGATTCCCCATAAAAACCTGTATTGTATACATTCCTTGATTTATAGCTTCTTTTAGAGATGGGTAAAATATTCTATCGAATGGCATATGAGCTCCCACTTCCCATTTTACAGTACAAAGTTGCAATGACATATTTTAATCTTACTTTTAATCCTCACAAAATTTTCATTTTTATGTTCTTATACAAAAAATGTATAAGAAAAATCTGTAGATTTAGAAAACCTGGAACGTGCGACGTGTACTGACACCGTTCTCGATAAATTCTTCCTTTGTAAACTTCTTGCATGCACGAGGAGTTTGCTGCTTGATAGGACCAACGGATTTGATACTTCGTAGCTTCATATCCCTGACAAAAATAGGATGTTCCAAAGCACCCGAGCGATGGCTGAGCTTGTCCATGTTGAACAACTTAAATCCGTTACGAATGTCCTTATCTGCGTAGCTCATCATGGCAACACCCAACTCACCAACCGCAAGATCCACACGCGTACATGCCTTGGGAACAGTAGACCATTCGTATCCCTTAGTAAGCTCAGCGCTGTGAGCAAGCTTAACGTCGTAGTTCGACTCGATAACCTTTAGGGTGTTAGAGTCGATAACACAGAATCGATCTCCGTGAGAAACAAAGATCTTGGAGAAGTAAGCAGGGAACGAAGCAAATACACTATCCAACTTCTGGTTGGTCGAGGAAAGGAACTCGTGCCTCCAATGAAGAAGATCTACAATTTCCTCACGCGAAAGAAGTCTGGTCTCCGCGTTAAGAGTGAATAGCTTACCCTGGTACATACCCTGGAGAAGTCGTGCGTTGCCCGTGAAATCATCCATCTTATACGTAACACCAGATAGCGTCGTAATGTAAGGATCTCCACTAGCACCGCCAGATACATCGTTAGTAGAAGCCGTACCAGAACCCCAGACAAACGTAGTTTCCTTATTATTCTCAAGATCCTGGTAGGTGTATACTTGACCTTCCTGATCTGCTACGCCGGTAAAATTAGTGGGTATACCGTGCGTACCTCCAGCGGTCGGAGCAATCGTCAAAGTGAAAGTTGTGCCGGACATTCCCATGGTAAACTCTCGTCCTGTAACGCTATCTACGAAAGTCTGCGATTCTCCATCGGCAAATGGACAGTAAATAGACGTGGTTGCCATGTTCAAAGACAGATTAGATGTTCCGGGTTTAACAATCTCAATGTTGTTCTTTAGCTTGCTTTCCAAGTCAATATTATCATCATCTACCTTTAGGAATTTTAGGAATTCTGTTTTGTTGTTCATAGTGAACCTTCCCGATGTTAGCTTGTCAACGGCCTGCTTCATTAGATTCCTAAGGACCTTTCTTTTCTTGCTTTTCGTGAAAGACGAATCTTGGAAAGGAGATGTCAATGTACTGAATCTGCTTAGAGCTAATACAGATCTACTTGCAGATACTGGTCCACTCGCATCGTTACTAAGTCCATCGATATCGGCATTAGCAGCTGTAGCCACTGAAGCGTCGAAATTCGTACCGTCGATCGAATCGATAACACCCTGTCCACCTGGCACTGCATTACCAGATGATCCAGCACCTCCGCCAAGAGTCCAATACTCCGTCCCGCCGGTCGCTTGAGTAAACCCACCGAACCTTAGCTCAACATGTTCTTGTTGGTATTGGCCTTCGTTGGTAGGGTAAGTTTCGTGTTTAGCATGGTAATAGGTTGCCTGGTTAGTGCCGTTGATTTTACTATCATTAGGTTTCGTGGGAGGGTCTATGGTCCAGGTGATGCTTTCCGTCTTGGATGCATTCTTGTAGATTGTAAACGTAAAGGCCTTCGTAACATCCACACCAACACTCAGCAACGTCGCATGTTTGTCAGTAGAAGCCTGCCAGTCAGCAAACGTCATGGTACCGACTTCGCTCGTAACACTCGAGACACTCGAATATGCGAAGTCGGTCGTAACGTAAGGAACTATAAAGGTTATCCGATCGCCCGGTTCGCGCCAATGATACAAGTCTGGGCCGGCCAGGTAATAGGCACGATGCCCCGACCAAACCCCCCCCCATCTGTATCCACAATTTCAATTACGTTGTTGGCTTTGATGGTGACATGGCCCGTTCGACCCCCCCAACCGATATGGGTGTTCACCCAATTTCGAATCTGTTGATCAACTGTGCTCACAGGTGCATTTGTGATCGCCCAATCATCCGGCGCACTGGCCGCTTCAGTCCACCCACCGTACCATACCTCAACACCTCCTCCGTTTCCCGCGTTCCCGTCGTTATCTAGACCAAAGAATGGTTCTGCCCATGTGTCGTGATTGCTGGGTTTCGTGGCAGGGTCGAATGTAAACGTGATACTTTCAACCTTTGATGCATCTTTGTAGATTGTAAAGGTCATGGGCTGCGTAACATCCACACCAACACTTGAAAGGCGGCCATGCCTATCACTAGAACCCTGCCACTCGGCCAACGTCATGGTGCGTGCAGGGTTTGATCCATTAGATATGGTAGCGACTTCGCTCGTAACGCTCGTCACACTCGAATATGCATGATCGGTCGAAACATACGGTGCAATAAAAGTAATCAAACCAGCCGTTCCCGTCAAGTAATACCCACGCTGCGCCCAGTTCTCTGCATGACCCGTATCCACAATTTCGATGTGGTTGTTGGCTTTGATGGTGACATGGCCCGTTCGATTAGTAATACCGGTATGGGTATCCACCCACGTTCGAATCTGTTGTTGAGTCGTGCTCATATTTTCTTTTTATTATTAGAAAGAAAATAATTAAATGTGTTTTAGAAAATTTAGAATTCCCTAGAAATATTAACACTATTCTGGTAACTTCTTGGTAGCAACTTACAATACTATTGTGAAAACTGAGTAAATCTAAATCATAAAAAATGTATTATTATTTTTATTGTATTAATTATAAATGTACCACGTAAACAGATGCCTTATGTGCGCAATGATGTTCGCTGCACTATTCTTTGTTCTAAGTCCAGGAGTTCTACTCACCCTACCCCCCGCTTGTAAGGGTAAGGTATTCATGGCCATGAAAGACGACAAGTGCTGTGCGACTTCGTGTTCGGCTGCTGCTGTCCACGCACTTGTTTTCGGTCTTGTCGTGTTTGTATTGATGGCCCTAATGAAGAAGAAGTAATTATAATTTATAAATAAGTTTTGAGAAACTTATTTATACACATTTAAAGTTGTCATAGTTCATTGTAAAATGCCACAAAAGAGGAACCCAATTAGAGTGGTCAAGTCTAAAGCACCACGTTCGCCTTTGGATCAGCCACAAGTTTTTCCTAGACTACCCAGACTTTATCTCGAACTTATGGAAAACAAACAAAAAATACACCAAGATCTTATCAACACGGAGCATACTCCACCTGAAAATTCAATACCCGTAAGCGCACCAACTATAGAGAGTAAAACGATCGACATAGATATTAGCGAAAGTGAAGATGCCGACACGAATTCATCCGCTGGATCTATAGAAACATCTTCCGCGAGTGAATCGGTATCCGTTGACGAGGTCAAAGATTCTGTGGAAAATAGCGATAATGAGTCGAATAGTTCTAAATTATCTAAACAACTCAAAGAATTGCTAGGCGATAATTCTTCTGAAGCAAGTTTTTCGAGTTCTGAGAACGAAAATACGGCGAGCGATAAATATAGCCGTCATCGTGATAAAAACGGGCATAGCATCAAGCCAGCAACACCTGCTATAAAAGTTCCTACTCTTGGAGAACTAGAGGCAAAAGGCGGATACGTTCCTCGTTCAGAAATGAGGGATCTTAATCAAGTGAAAAGATCAGAACACGAACAAGAAGATGCAAAAAGAGAACTATTATTTAAATTTGATCTGCTAAAGAAATCGTACCCGATCTCAAATATCCCAGAGTTTACCGTGCATACAGATGTTTCCACGATGTCCAACGCATATGATGATTGTGTTAGACGATTATCTCTTGATTCGTCCGTCGAAAGTTATAAAACTTATTTGGTTTATGGTTTCATGGGTGTCGAGTTTGTTCTTGGTAATTTTTTGGGGTTTGATATGCAAGGGTTTACACAGCAACAGATTATTTCTATGCATTCCTACGAAAAACTCTTGATTGAACTTGGAGAAAAGAGTTATGTGCCAAGTGGGTCATCGTGGCCTGTTGAACTGCGACTCATGTTCATGATTATAATGAATGCAGCGTTTTTTGTCGTCTCGAAAATGATGATGAAAAAGACGGGTGCAAATATAATGGGTATGGTAAACAGCATGAATAAACCATCAACTTCATCGGGACCTACCGCTCGCAAGAGAAAAATGAGAGGTCCAACTGTTGATCTTGAAGAGCTACAAACAGAATAAAAATGAATCGCAGGTCTATTTATTTGTATAATATTAGTATAATGCCTGAAATACAGATTGCATCGGACTTACATATAGAGTATAAAAACGATGAAGTTCCAAACCCATTAGATTATATAACACCTACCGGACAAATACTAATACTTGCCGGTGACATAGGATCTCTGTACAAACTCCGGCAGTTAGAGGGATTTTTATCAGAACTGAGTAAGTTGTTTCAGGCTGTATTGTATGTACCAGGAAATCATGAATTTTACACAATACCTTTGTGCAGAGCGTTGTCGTACGAGGCATTGGAGGAAAGGCTGAAATATCTAGAAACTAAGATAAAAAATCTACATATCTTAAACAGAGAAAGTGTCCGAATCGGAAACACCTGTATTATTGGGTGCACGCTTTGGTCAAACCCCAAATGTAATGTACCACCGTTTATTGTCAGAGTTGCTGGGCTACATACCAGGGAGTATATGAGTAGACACCTGAAAGATGTACAATATATAGAAAATATGATAAAATACTGCGTCAATCATGGTTATGAATTAATTATCGTTACACACCACCCACCGACTCTTAAAGCGGTTGAGGGTTGGAAGAGAAAAAAATTTATATCTTTATATGCTACTGACCTGGAATATCTAATAGAAAGATCTAAGATATCTTATTGGATATGCGGGCATACCCACCAGAATATCGATATCGTCAGGAATAATTGTCGGATTGTTACAAATCAGAAAGGAAAAGTGAAAGATAACATACAAGATTATAAAAAATCATTCTTGCTATCCTTTTGAAATTTTATATGTTAAAATACATATAAAACACCAAAAACTTTGTTTAAAATAATTTATTACCATAGATAAACGAAAATGCAAAAGTCTGAACTGCAAAAAATGAAGTTGGTAGAATTGAAAAAATTTGCAAGAAATAACAATATTTCGGGGTATTCTCGTCTTAAGAAGAATGAGCTTGTAGAACTTATTCATAATACTCTTAACAAACGATCTGCCTCTTCTGGTGACGAAAAAGTGTCTGACGAAAAGGTGTCTGAGGAAAAACGTTGCGACTATCCTGATAATTGTGAAAAAAGCTCTAAGTATAAAGCAGATGACATTCGCAAGCTTGCAATGGATTGTGGTATTCCCCTCGTAGACAGGGAAACTGGCAAAAGAAAAACGAGAAAAGAATTGTGTAAAGCTATCGCAGAATCTGTAGAAGAGACCGAAAATGTTCGAGGAGTCAAAAAGTCTGTTTTGATGGATGAGCTGCGCAATATCATAAAGGCATCAAATTTAAGCAACATAACAGACCGTATTGTAATCGCTAGCCTTTCAGAAAAATTTAACATGGGTATTGAGATGGATAAGGATAAAAGAACAATCCAGGATGTCCAAGACAAACAAAAACTCAAAGAGTATATCAGCGAACGTCTGAATGAAATAGAACCCCCGGAATCCGAGGAGAAATCCGAGGTACCTATTTCGAAAAACTGTAAATCTTTTAAGAAAACAAAGGATCCCAAGTGCGAAGACCAGGATCAATGTATGTGGGTAAAAGGTAAGGGATGTCAAGATAAACCCATGGAGGAACCCACGGAGGAACCCATGGAGGAACCCACGG
>CERI01037133.1_pt1 | contig 25577 bp, 24 predicted proteins | sample 350261 | NCBI WGS metagenome assembly CERI01 (sample SAMEA2620979, study PRJEB7988) | marine metagenome | isolation source: saline water (ENVO:00002010), including
TATTTCTCCATCATCTTCAGTCTTTGATTTTTTAAATAAGGATTTAAATCCATATCCCAGGTTAAAAAAAGGGAACCCTTTTAAACCAAAAGTTAAATAGATGCCTACCACTAATAACAAAATAAGCGTTATTGGGCCCCATACAATGCCACTGATTATATTTAGTGCATCTTCAAATGAGAAATTTTGGATATTCATTTTTTTTGTAAAATATTAACAACATTATTTCTAGAACTATTTTCAGATTTCAATTCATTAAAAATAATATCAGAATAATGAGCTATATTTATTTTCTGATTATGTTTAGTGGCAACTATTGATGAATACTGAGAATGTTCAAATGTGTTAGGTAAGCTAGAGAATAGGTCTTCTATGAATTTAGTATCGTTAAACATCTTATCCTGGATAATTAATATACCATTATTAGCCAAACCATTAAACGCATTCACAATAAGATTTATTTTTTCTTTATCTGCTATGTCATTCAAGATATTCATCATACTAATAACACTATATTGGCCATTAAATTCTATTTGATTATTTTTATAAGAATTTATGCTTAACTTGCTTTTTAAATTATCCGGCAAATATTTCTTCATGTTGATTACATTAAAGTCTTCGCTAGTGATTTCAGTTGAATGAGTTACGTTAATATAATCACTCATCAATATCTCTGAAGACAGAAGGCCATCTCCTCCAATATCACAAAAGGTTACAGATTTAGTGCGACCAAAATAATTTATTATAATTTGTTCGACGATAGCACTAATAATTCCATTCGAGTGATGCCGACTAACATCTTGTATATCTATGTTGCTATCAGAGCTATTTTCTAAGAAATAATTTAGTGAACTATTTTTCTTAGGAGGCTGTTTTTTACCAATTCTCATTGACATAACCCCATCATTCTCAGCCCAAATATTACTCATACCCCACCATTTTTGTCTACTCTGAAACATTACCTCGAGCGAGCTTCTGGACCAATAGTTTTTCTCCACACCTTGTCTTTCAGCATACACTGGGAGAATTACCCCTCCATCTGGTTCAATTAAATACATTAGATGCCTTAGAAAGGCTGCGCCCCAATTATTAGCAAATAAAGGAAAGCTGATTCCTAGGTATATTCTATGAAACGACTCTTTTTCAAACGGATAGTAGATAGAACAAATCTCATTATTTGTTGGAGAAGGACTAAAAACTTTAGAATCGCAGGTAAGACTAATGATGTCACCTTGTGGTTTGATCATATTATGTTTATCACGTGTATCAGAGCAATAGTAGTCTAAATCTTCATCAATATACTTGGCTGATTTATGAATTAATATATTTGTCATTTTTTTGTTTTATTAAAGTTTATGGAATGATAACATGCGTCTATAAGAGCAACAATACTAAGAGAATGTTCATGACAGTGGAAGGACATAGTGTTTTGATTGAAAACACTGAAAGATGTATAGAATGGAAGGATCTCAAGATAGATAATAAGTCTAGAAGAGCTTATTGTTGCAATAAAGAGATAAACATATCCCCTAAAGCTTATAGAATATTGGAATTCCTTATGAAGAATCCTGATACAGTGTTTTCGCGCGAAGGAATTATAAATTCTGTTTGGGATAAGAGGGCTCATATAGGTCATAGAGCTATCGATGTACATATGAGTGAATTAAGAAAAGCCCTGAAACCTAACAATTGTTGTAAAGTGAAAATAAGAACTGCAAGATCTTTCGGTTATTCAATCGAATATAAAAACCATGAAGATTTATAGATATAACCTTAACAAAACCTTAACAAAAAAAATCTTTACAATATTTTTAAATAAATTATTATTCTCATATCAATGCAGAGGTAAATTTCAGACTTACATAGGAAGGGGTATATATGGAACTTAATATTATATATATGTATATCGGTTTTCTTTTAGCCGCTTATTCCGTAATAGCAAATGATTCGATTCAAACATTGGGGACTTTCTTAGCTTCTAACAAAGCACATTTCAAGTGGTATACTCTATGGTTTGCTGCTTCTGTAATGTTGGTATATACAATAACTTATGGATGGTTAAACTATGATGGAGATATTTCCTATGGAAGGTTGACAAGAATCCCTTTTCAAGAAGTCCAGTGGTACCATGCTGCGGCTCCGGCAGTTTTATTGCTTTTGACTCGTAAAGGTATTCCTGTATCGACAACTTTCTTGGTTCTTTCAGCATTTGCTTCATTTACTGTGCTTGAAAAAGTACTTATGAAATCTATTGTTGGTTATGGCGTTGCTGCACTATCAGCATATATAATTTGGGTTGTTTTAGAACGATATATTAATGAAAAAAAAGATCATCCTGAGCATATTAAATTTTGGAGAGTAGGACAGTGGGTGACTAGTGGATGGTTGTGGTTTGCTTGGCTGCAACATGACATGGCAAATATTGCAGTTTTTTTACCAAGACAATTAATGCTTGGAGACTTGTTAATGGTTCTTGTTGCTACTGTCGCTATACTTGGATATGTATTCTATACAGGTGGCGGCCGTATTCAGGAAGTCGTGATCAATAAACATGGAACTAGATTTGCAAGATCTTCTACTATAATAAATCTGGTTTATGCTTTTGTTTTGTACTTTTTTAAAGAACTAAACGATTTACCAATGTCTACTACATGGGTGTTTGTCGGATTATTAACTGGACGAGAATTAGCAATTTCATCTGTAATTGAGAACTATAAATTTAAATATGTTTTTCCAATTATTGCAAAAGACTTTGGCAAGATGATGTTTGGCTTAGGAGCAAGTGTTGCGATTGTGCTAATAATCCATCAAATAATACTACCTAATGGCTTATAACAGACTATTAAATAAATCCTATATTATTGTATTTTTGATATATTTGGTTTTTGGTATTAATTTAATATTTGCTGATCAGAAAAAATCATCAGATATGAAATTTTATGGAAGACTTTGGGTTCAATACGATAATTCAGATAGCTCAACAAGCAGTAATAATAAAGTTTCATCTATACGAGATAATGAAGGAATGGGTCGATTTGGTGTAAAGGGTAAATCATTAATTGGAAATGGATATACGCTCAACTATAAAGTTGAATATGCTATTGATATAGGTGATGGAACTTCTACATCTGACTCATCCAGTTCTTGTAATGATGCAAGAGACTGTCGTACTTTTAGTTTGAAACAAGGGTGGTTAGGGATGCTAACTCCTTTCGGCCAATTTAAAATTGGTTCTGTGGAATCACCTTATAAGTTTATGGCTAAGCACGATATCTTACACGATACAATTTCACAAGCACGTGATACACGCATGATATCTCAGGGATCAATGTCTCATAGTTCTTACTGGAGAGAATCTATCTACTATGAACTTAAATCAGGTGATTTTAAATTTGCCGCAATTTATGGATTAGGCGAACAATATAATACGGTTACTAATAAAGATACTGGAATTGGCATAGAGTATAAAAACTTCTTTATCCCAGGCTTTGATGTTGTCTATGCAAGAAATAAAGATAACAGTGTTACTGGTGCTGGTAATCAAAACTATAATGAGAAATTTACTTTAACTAAAACTTTCAAACTCGAAGGTAAACGCAAAGTAAAAGTTTGGTATATGAATGAAGATGTTGGCCTAGATAGTAAATTATTTACCGGTGGTAATGCTGATGGTGAAATTGACTGGTATGGTATTCAGTACAAATCAGGCCCAATGACGCTTCAATATTCTTATGGTGAAAGTAATGCATCTGAAGGTTCAACGTATGATAGAGATGGTTATAATATTGGCATGCAGTATAAGTTATCAAAATCATCTAGGGTTTATATAGGATACTCATCAAGTGATGCGGGATCTGGTGATGGGAGCAATGGTGACATTAGTTCAACTATGATTGGACTAAGACACGATTTCTAAAAATTACCTCTCTACAAGGTGGGGTTTAAGTAAAAGTTAATTATCTATTTAATATTTTCCTCTTACTTAAAACCACCTCATATCAATCACCAACATACATTTTTTTAGACTATTGATCTTTATCATCTAAATAAAATTTGGAATGTCATATCAATCGGTAGATAATGTATGAATGGATGCAGAGAATAAAAAAATTGATAAACATATAACACTTGATGAGCTTACCGAGGTATTAGACAGTGGAGCAATTACTAAAGCCCGAAATCTTTTAAATTCATTATATCCATCTGAGATTGCTGATGTTATAGAAAGTTCTCCTCGAAATCGACGTGAGTTAATTTGGAAGCTTGTTTCTAATGAGAATAAAGGCGAGACGTTAGCAGAGCTCACTGAAGAAATTAGAACCTATCTTTTAGATGAATTAATCGATCAAGATGGCCCAGAAGCTTTAGCATTGATTGCTCAGAATTTAGATACTGATGATTTGGCCGATATTATACAGTCACTTCCAAAAAACTTAACCAAGAAAACTATTAAAAGCTTAGATAAGCAAAATCAAGATAGATTATCAAAGGTATTGTCATTTCCTGACGATAGTGCGGGTGGCCTTATGAATACCGATACTATCAATATTAGACCAAGTGTAACGGTAGAAGTATTACTTAAGTATTTAAGAACGCTTAAAAAATTACCAGATCAAACAGATATTGTTTTTGTTACAGATATGATGAATAAGTATTTTGGTTTTGTATCAATTCAAGACTTATTGGTTGCAAGCACTGGAACACTCATATCTGATATTATGGTTAAAGATGTTAACGTTATTGACCCTGACCTAAATCAGCATGAGGTTGCAAGAATATTTGAAACTGCAGATTTAGTTTCTGCAGCGGTAGTAGACCGTGATGGAATATTGCTTGGAAGGATAACAATTGATGATGTAGTTGATGTCATCAGAGAAGAAGCTGATGATTCTGTTTTAAATATGGCTGGTTTAAACAAAGACGATGATATTTTTGCACCAATATTTCAAAGCACAAAAAGAAGATCTTTATGGTTAGGAGCAAACTTATTAACTGCAATTCTAGCTGCCGCTGCAATAGGAATTTTTGAGGCAACTATTGAGAAAGTAGTAGCATTAGCCATACTAATGCCAATTGTTGCAAGCATGGGAGGCATTGCAGGTATGCAGAGCCTGGCATTGGTAATCCGATCCCAAGCTCTTGATCAGATAGGTAGTTCAAATTCACGGTTATTAATTATTAAAGAGGCCTCGATAGGTGTATTAAATGGAATCTTATGGTCAACCGTGGTTGCGTTTGCAGTTTATCTTTGGTTTAACAGTATTTTTCTAGGTATTGTGATTGCTTCTGCCCTGATGATAAATTTAATTATAGGGGCTATAAGCGGAGTTAGTCTTCCACTGATTTTATCTAAACTTAAAATAGATCCTGCTTTAGCTGGCGGTGTCATTTTAACAACCATAACCGACATCGTTGGGTTCATTTCTTTGCTAGGCATTGCAACGCTTATAATGTAGCTCATATATTAGTATATCGCTAAAATCTTATGTGTTTTAATTAACACCTTATCCACAGCTTGTAAACAAAAAAAACACAACATATTGTGTTTCAATATAATTACAACCACAATAATTAGTGTTACAATTTAATCTCCACACAGGATGAATTTAAGGAAAATAATAAAAATGAAAGAAGAATTACAGAATACTAGCCTCTCCGGACTTACAGAAAAAGAAGCAATAACAAGCGCATCGAGCTTATCTCCCATACCTGGAAAGTATAGAGTGATGAGAAGAAATGGAAAGGTAACATCCTTTGATTTAGATAAAATTTCTATAGCGATGACCAAAGCTTTTTTAAGTGTAGAAGGAAGTAGTGCAGCAGCATCAACAAGGATACATAATGAGGTAGAGTCTTTAGCGCAAAGAGTTAATTCTGCAATAAAAAGAAGATTTCCTGAAGGTGGCGTCATACATATAGAGGATATTCAAGATCAAGTTGAGCTTGCTATCATGCGAGCAGGTTATCAGGATGTTGCAAGAGCTTATGTGCTATATAGAGAAGAGAGAAGTCAGGCTAGAAGTCAAAATAAGGTTGAAAAAGCAGAAGACTTACCCATAACTAAAGGTGTGTTAAATGAAGATGGCTCTACTCAAGCCTTGGATCTTGACAGACTTAAATTAATTATTGAAGAAGCATGTTCTGATGTTGAAGATGTTTCAGCTCAAACCGTATTCGATCTTATAGATAAAAATATTTATGACGGAATCAAGAAAGAAGATTTATCAAGTTCAATATTAATTTCTATACGACCTCTAATAGAGAAAGATCCTAATTATTCTTATGTGGTCGCAAGATTACTTTTAAGTAATTTGTATGAAGAAGCTTTATCATTTTTAAATGTTGATGAGAATACTCCAACTATTAAGGAAATGTCCAAGTCTTATCCTGAATACTTTAAATCATATTTAGGAAGAGCTGTTGAGCTTGAATTGGTTGATAAAGAATTATTAAACTATGACTTAGAGTATATTGCCAAACATATTAACCCATCTAGAGATTTAGCTTTTACTTATTTAGGGCTTCAAACTTTATATGATAGATACTTTATTCATCATAGAGAAAAGAGATTTGAATTACCCCAGGCTTTCTTTATGAGAGTAGCAATGGGCTTGGCTATTAATGAAGAAAAAAGAGAAGAGAGAACTATTGAATTTTATAATTTAATTTCATCTTTTGACTTTATGTGTAGTACGCCAACACTATTTAACTCTGGAACTTTAAGACCTCAGTTATCGTCTTGTTACCTATCAACATTGCCAGATGACCTTAAGGGAATTTTTGAAGGAATAAGTGACGATGCAATGTTATCAAAATTTGCTGGCGGCTTAGGTAATGATTGGTCGCAAGTTAGAGCACTAGGATCACACATTAAAGGAACGAATGGCCAGAGCCAAGGCGTCATACCTTTTTTAAAAGTAGCAAATGATACTGCTGTTGCCGTTAATCAAGGCGGGAAAAGAAAAGGAGCCATGTGTGCCTATCTTGAAACATGGCATTTAGATATTGAGCAATTCATGGAATTAAGAAAAAATACGGGTGATGATAGACGAAGAACTCATGACATGAATACTGCAAACTGGATACCAGATTTATTTATGAAGAGGCTTCATAATGATTTAGAGTGGACCCTATTTTCTCCACATGACTGTCCAGAACTTCATGACTTGACTGGTTTAGAGTTTGAAAAGAAATATGAAGAATATGAAAGACATGCAGATGAAGGAAAGATAGTTAATTTTAAGAGACTTAAAGCTGTTGATTTATGGCGTAAAATATTAAGTATGTTATTTGAAACAGGCCATCCATGGATCACATTTAAAGACCCATGTAATTTGCGTTCACCCCAACAACATGTCGGAGTTGTTCATTCATCTAATCTTTGCACAGAGATTACTTTAAATACATCTAAGGATGAAATTGCTGTGTGTAATTTAGGTTCTGTTAATTTAGCAACTCATATTGATGAAAATAAGAAGCTTAATGTTACGAAGCTTGAAAAAACAATTCGGACTGCAATGAGAATGCTAGATAACGTAATTGATTATAATTATTATAGTGTAGAAAAAGCAAAAACATCAAATGCGAAACATAGGCCCGTTGGTTTAGGATTAATGGGTTTCCAAGATGCGTTGTATAAATTAAGAATCCCATATGCATCAGAAGAAGCTGTAGATTTTGCCGATAAAAGTATGGAACAAATTAGTTACTTTGCACTTCGCTCATCTATGGAGCTTGCAAAAGAAAGAGGACCATACCAAACGTTCGATGGCTCACTATGGAGTCAAGGAATCTTACCCATAGATAGTTTGAGAAATTTTAAAGAAGTGCGTGGAAAATATCTAGATGTTAATATGGATCAAACGCTTGATTGGGATACTTTAAGAGAAGAAATTAAAGTTAATGGAATGAGAAATTCTAATAGTTTAGCCATTGCTCCTACTGCAACAATTTCAAACATATGCGGGGTAGCACAATCAATTGAGCCAACCTATCAAAATTTATATGTTAAATCGAATCTTTCGGGAGAGTTTACTGTAATCAATCCTTATTTAATTAAAGATTTTAAAGAAGCAAAGATTTGGGATGAAGTTATGATTAAAGATTTAAAATACTTTGATGGGCAACTTGCTTCAATTAGTAGAGTACCAGATGATTTAAAATCAATTTACCAAACATGTTTTGAAATAGATACACGATGGTTGGTGGAAGCCGCAGCTAGAAGACAAAAATGGATAGATCAATCGCAGTCTCTAAACTTATATATTCCTGATACAGATGGTAAAAAACTTGATAGTGCTTATAAACTTGCATGGATTAGAGGTTTGAAAACAACTTATTATTTAAGATCTTTGGGCGCAACACATGTTGAGAAAAGTACGTCTGATAATGTTGGGTCAAAATTAAATGCTGTAAGTAATTCAGCTGAAGTTAAGCAATGTTTGATTGATGAGCCAGATTGCGAGGCATGCCAATGATATACCTTGCTTCAACACTGATAATCATAATACTTCTTGCTGTATACAGTTTTTCAAACAGAAGACGTAACATCGAAGAATTAGAATTTAAAAAAAATATAAGACCCATGAGCATATGGGAATATTCAATGAAAACTAGAGGTAATAAAAATGTATAACTGGGATGATCCAATAAATGAAGCTTTAAACAAACCAGAGGTAGCTAAAGCAGCTCCTGTAGTAAAAGAAGATACTAGTCTGAATAATGAAATAGTCCAAGAGGGAGCCACAGGCATAGAAGATCTCGAGATAGGCGCAGGAAGAATAGAAGTTGATGATAAAGCTATTATTAATTGTAGAGCTGATCTAAATCAGTTAGTACCATTCAAATATGACTGGGCATGGCAGAAATATTTAGATGGCTCAGCAAATCATTGGATGCCTGAAGAGGTCCCGATGCATGATGACATTAAATTATGGCAAGATCCAAAAGGGCTTACTGAAGATGAAAGAAAGATAGTTGAAGTTAATTTAGGATTTTTTTCAACTGCTGACTCATTAGTGGCAAATAATCTTGTGTTAGCTGTATACAAACATATCACTAATCCTGAGTGCAGACAGTACTTGCTGAGACAAGCTTTTGAGGAAGCTATACATACTCATGCGTATACGTATTGTGTGCAATCTCTTGGCTTAGATGAAAGTAAAATTTTTAATATGTATAGAGAGGTGCCAGCTGTTGCAACAAAAGCAGAGTGGGCATTACCATTTACCCAAAGTCTTGGTGATCCATTTTTTAAAACTGGAACACTGGAAAATAACCAAAGACTACTTCGTGATTTAATCGCATTTTATGTAGTTTTTGAAGGTATATTTTTCTATGTAGGTTTTACTCAAATATTATCGATGGGTAGAAGGAATAAACTTACTGGTGTGGCACAACAATTCCAGTATATTCTCAGAGATGAGTCCATGCATATGAATTTTGGAATAGATGTTATTAATCAAATAAAATTAGAAAATCCTGAGTTATGGACAGAAAAATTTCAAGCTGAAATGATAGAGTTAATCAAGACTGGAGTAGAACTTGAAACAAGATATGCCTACGATACAATGCCAAAACCTATCCTGGGTATGAATGCAGTTCTTTGCGAGGAATATATAAAGTTTATTGCCAACAGAAGGTTTGTACAAGTCGGTTTACCAGAACAGTATCCTGGTGCTAAAAATCCATTTGAATGGATGTCTGAAATAATGGACCTTAAAAAAGAGAAAAACTTTTTTGAGACACGTGTGACAGAATACAAAGTTGGTGGGCAGCTAAAATTTTAATATCAAAAAAAGAGATTATTTTTTAATTAAAATAATCTCTTTTGTTTCTTTCGGTATGAACTTCATTATCGAGAATATTGTAAGTGCAAATAAAATAGTTGATATTAATGATTCGTCAAAGAATGGAATACCTGCTATATAACATGCTATTAGACCCGATAGGTTAAAGGTATATGTTGAACCCATCAACCATACGCCAAAATTACTTATAATGAAAAATATCGATGGCGAAATAATAGACGATAAGACTATAGATTTAGTATTCATTTTCTTCATCATGATAGGGCTCAGTAGTGCTATAGAAATATATGCAGCATATACAAATATCATAGATGAATAAATTCCTAGATATAAATCACTAGCAATTTGGGAAATTAATATAACCAAAATACTTAAAAGTCTATTCTGAATTAAATATCCGGTAAACATTACTAGGGCTATTGTAGCTGTGAAATTGGGAATATCAGTAATCATCCTTGATAGTACAAGTAAAACAAAAAGAATTATTGGTATTATTAAATTAACCTTCATTATTAAAAACTCCTAGATATACTTGCGCTATAGGATCTTCCTTCGCTATTGTAATTGTGAGCTTTCCTATATTTTTTGTCAAAAATATTATTCAATTTAAATTGAAAGCTATAGTTACTCACTTTTCTTAAAAATGTCGCATTAAATCTCGTATAACCACCCAATTGATGTGTATCATAAATAGAGTTATCACTACTTGTCTCAGATATTGTTGATAAGCTAAATGTATTGTTTAGGTCATGATTATAATTAATCCTGCTAACTAACTTATTACTAGGTCTTCTAGATAAATCGACATTATTCGTTAAATCTTTAGATTTAATATAACTATAATCAAATGAGTAATTAAATTTATTATAAGAGTTATATATACTAAACTCTAATCCCTCAATTTTTGCTCTATTAATGTTTTGCATTATTGATCCATCAGATTCAATAAGATTTGTTATATTATTATTAAATAGAGTAAAGATAAGACCAGAAGCATTATTTATTTTATATTTAAAAGAAATTTCTCTCGAAATAGATTCTTCAGGCTCTAAATTGGGGTTTCCACCATAACCATATAAGTCCGTACCATCTGGCGACCTAAAGGATTTGCCTATACCAGCAATTATTTTAGACTTATTACTTAGATTGTATCCAGCATTGAGGTTACCGGTTAAAAAACCACCATATAGACTATGATTTATATATCTTGATCCAATGTTGAGCAATGTATTACCTGTGTAGTATTCTGACTGAGCATAATATTCTATAATTGTATTGCTTTTATTAAATTTTGTCCCATATGATAATTCATATAAAGCTTCGCCCGTGTACATTGCACCTAATATCGTATTGGTTCCATTTAGATCATAATAATTTTTTTCAAAATTAATTTGATAATTTTCTGTATGAGTATAATCTGTTGCACCAGATGAATTTTGATTAATTTTATTTTGTTTTTGAATAAAAACTAGTTTAGATCCTGACGTATCATATTTTCTATTCCATGCCAGCCTTAAATGAGCATCTTTATGATCTTGGTTTAAGTTACTTCCAAAGCTATCATATTCAACATTACCATCGCTTTGGTAGAAATTAAAATCAAAAATATTCTTTCCAGTACTAAAGTTATAAGAAATATCTATATTTTTATTTTCATAACCATGATTCTTGGTTGAGGCGACTTGGGCTTTATATCCATCAGTTTCAGTATTCATGAAATTAATTGATAAATTATGATTATTAAGACTAAAGCTCTTTTGAAATCCAACCTTATTAGTCTCATCTCGCCCAGTTCCAATATATATTTTTCCTTCATTTGAACCGATATCTTTTTTTGTAATGATATTTATTACGCCACCAATGGTACTTTTCCCATAGAGTGTAGACATACTGCCTTTTGATATTTCTATTCTATCTAACATTTCTACAGAAATGTGTTGAATTGAAGGCACACCAAGTGTTCCAGGATTTAATTCAACTCCATTGATTAAAACTTTAGTATGATTACTTTCAGTTCCTCTCATAAATATTGATTTAGTCTGACCATGCCCACCATTGCTTCCAATACTTATAGAACTTGAGTGACTTAAGATTTCATCAATAGTTGAATAACCTAATGCTTGTATATCCTCTGAAGTTATAACTTCTACAGAATTAAGAGAGTCAAAAATTGTTGCACTTCTTTGCTCTGGACTTACTAAGATTTCATTAAGATTTGATTCCGCATAAATTATATTACTAAATAATAGAATGATTATTATAAATATTTTCTTGATTGTAAACATATCACTCCTTGTATAAAAAGGGGACACATACAAAGCAAACCACTAAATTATAGTGATTATACCCACTGTAAAAGCATCCGCCGCTTTTTGGGTTTTTAATCTCATCTTGTTGGCATTCGGGCTATTATACCGTTGCGGGGGCAGCGTCAGAATTGATTTACTGACTTTCCCAACTTCATGAGTTAGTTAATTTTTTATTCCTGTTCCACGAGATAATAACATTAGCGCAGTAACAAATAAAATTATTATTAAAGAAATGATTACTGATAAAGATAATACTAAACTAGTTTCCTCAACGCCTAAAAAAGCTAATCTATATGAACTAATTATATATACAATAGGATTAAAAACAGATATGTCTTGCCACACTTGCGGTAGGGAAGCAATGGAGTAAAAAGTTCCACCAAGATAAGTAAGAGGTGTTAACACAAAAGTAGTAACAATATTTATATCATCAAAACTTTTAGCATAAACTGCATTAATAAATCCGGCGATAGAAAACAAGAATGCTGTCAGGAAAGTTAGCAGTATAACTAAGGCAACATTTGCTATCGGTATGCTGGTGAATAGGGTAGTAACTATGTATACCGCAAAGCCTACTACGAAAGCTCTCATGACCCCGCCTGTAACATAGCCTAGTAGGATGATCCAATTTGGTACAGGAGAAACAAAGAGTTCCTCATGACTCTTTTGAAACCTGGAACTATAAAATGAACCAACTACGTTCATGTAGGAGTTTGAGATGATAGGCATTATTATCAAACCGGGTATAATATAATCTATATAGTGAAAACTATCCACGTTACCTATTCTATCTCCGATAAAATTACCAAATATAGTTATATATAAGAAAATAGTTATAACTGACGGAAGGATTGTTTGAATCCAAATGCGAGCAAATCTTACAAATTCTTTTCTAACAATTGTTTGGTATGCGATAAGGATTGCATTATTCATACTGATACTTCCTCTTTAGTAAGATCCATAAATAATTCCTCAAGTCTATTTCTTTTACTTATTATATTTATAACATTAAGATTAAAGTTTTTTAGTTCATTAATAATATATGTAACAGATACGCTTTCATCTGCCATTACTTCACAAGTATTTTGATCAATCTTTTTAAACAATAATCCTTTGAGCTGAATGCTATCTATAATTAACTCTGATGTTTTAATTATATATGTATGATTTTTTTTCATACTAAAGACTTCGCTCATTGTTGACCTTTGTATAATTTTTCCTTTATGAATAATTGCAAGGTTCTTACACAATCTTTCGGCTTCTTCCAGGTAATGGGTTGTTAATATGATTGTAACTCCTTGTCTATTAAGTTCTTGAAAAAAATCCCACATAGTAAGACGTAATTCTGTATCTACTCCAGCAGTTGGCTCATCTAAAATTAATATTTTAGGACTATGTATAAGAGCTCTTGCAATCATAAGTCTTCTTTTCATTCCACCAGATAATTCTCTAGGTGTATTTTTTCTTTTATGCCAAATTCCCAATTGGTTGAAAAGGGTATATGTTTTTTTTTCGGCATCTTTCCTATTAATCCCAAAATAGCCAGCGACGCTTATCATCGTTTCTTCAATCGGGATAAACTGACATAAATTATATTCTTGAGGAACTAGTCCAATATTTCTCTTTGCAAAATCTGGATTTTTTTTAATATTCTCACCTAAAACATAAACATCACCGGATGTAATTCTAACCAATGATGAGATGATTCCTATGACTGTTGATTTTCCAGCTCCATTAGGCCCTAGAAAAGCAAATAGATCGCCTTTCTCTACAGTTAAATTTATATTTTCAAGAGCTCGTATATTATTTCTATAAACTTTATTGAGCCCTATAATTTCTAATGCTTTTTCCATATTAATAACCCAAAAATACTGGTTTTTTCCCTAAATCCATTGACAATATTCTATACTTCCGTAAACTTATCGAGTTATAACAGATAAACAACATACTTATCAAGTCTATAATGATAAATCACATATGGAGATAAAAATATGAGCCATACATCTTATGAAAATGCAAGAGCAAGAGTCCAACGAAGCGAACTAGCCGTACCTGGATCTTCGCCAAAAATGTTTGAAAAAGCATTAAATTCTACAGCTGATTTTATTTTCTTGGATTTAGAAGACGCAGTGTCTCCTAACGACAAGGTAACAGCGCGTGAGAACGTCATAAAGGCCCTTAAAGAAATGGATTGGAGAGGAAATGGCAAAACTATATCTGTCAGAATTAATGGCTTAGACACACATTATATGTACAGAGATGTTGTGGAGATAATGTGTCAGGCAGGTGAATTTGTTGATACTTTACTAATACCCAAAGTTGGCGTTCAAGGTGATGTTTATATGGTGGACTGCATGGTAAACCAGATTGAACAAGAAAGAGGATTAAAAAATAAAGTTGGACTGGAATGTTTAATCGAAACCGCTCTAGGAATGGTGAATATTGAAGAAATAGCCCAATCATCTAAAAGATTAGAAGCACTTCATTTTGGAGTAGCTGATTATGCTGCTAGCTTAAGAGCTAGAACTGTAGTAATTGGTGGATTAAATCCAGATTATCCTGGAGATCAGTGGCATCATGGATTAGCTAAACTTGTAGCTACATGTCGTGCATATGGTTTAAGACCAATTGATGGACCATTTGGTGATTTTAATGATCCCGAGGGTTATATTGATGCAGCAAAAAGAGGGGCTGCTATTGGTATAGAAGGTAAATGGGCAATACACCCTTCTCAAATTGAGCATGCCAATACAGTATTTTCTCCTCCTGCAAAGGAAGTTGAAAAAGCTCATAGAATTATAGAAGAGTTAGCGAAAGCTGCCGCTGAAGGCAAGGGCGCTGCTCAACTAGACGGAAGGATGATAGATGCAGCATCAGAAAAAATGGCTGAAAATATCATAAATATAAATAATCTAATACAGTCGAAGAAATAATGAATATACATGAATATCAAGCAAAAGAAATATTGGCAAAATTTGGAGTAGCAACTCCAAAAGGTGGAATAGCATATAGCCCAGAAAATGCTAAAGATAGAGCAACAGAGCTTGGCGGTGATATGTGGGTAGTAAAAGCCCAAATTCATTCTGGAGCTAGAGGCAAAGCCGGAGGAATTATTGTTTGCAAGAGCCATAAAGAAGTTTCTGATGCTGCAAATACATTACTCGGTAAAACTTTAGTTACTAATCAAACTGGACCAGAAGGTTTAACAGTTCAGAGAATTTATATCGAAGAAGCGTCTGATATAAAAAAAGAATATTATCTCGGACTAGTTTTTGATAGAAGCACAGAAAGCATTATGGTTGTGGCTTCATCAGAAGGTGGAATGAGCATAGAAGAAATTGCGAAAGACAAACCAGAATCAATTATAAGAGTAAAAATTGAAGCTGCAGTTGGAATGCAGAGTTTCCAGGCAAGAGAAATCGCATTTGCGCTAGGCCTAGAAGCTAAAGCAATATCGAGGTGTGCAGCAGCGATATTAGGATGCTATAAAGCATTCACTAATTCAGATGCAACAATGGTAGAAATTAATCCACTAGTTCTTACTGGAGATGATCATATTCTCGCAGTAGATTGTAAGATGTCATTTGATGATAATGCTTTATATAGAATTCCGCATATTGCAGAACTGAGAGATAAAACACAAGAGGACTCTAAAGAAACTTATGCTCATGACAGAGGTTTAAATTACATAGCTCTAGATGGTGATATCGGTAATATTATTAACGGTGCTGGACTTGCAATGGCATCAATGGACATGATTCAATTAGCTGGAGGTAAGCCTGCAAACTTCTTAGATGTAGGTGGTGGTGCAACACCAGAAAAATTTGTCAAAGCATTTAAACTTATATCTGGAGATCCCAAAGTTAAAGTCATCTTGATTAATATTTTCGCTGGAATCAATAGATGTGACTGGGTTGCCCAAGGTATCGTTGATGCGCTGGGTCAAATTACTATTGAACAACCATTAGTTATTAGACTTGCAGGAACAAATGTTGACGAAGGTATGAAAATTCTAAAGGATAGTAAAATTAATTATATCGAAGCATCAACACTAGAGGAAGCTGCTAATAAAGCTGTGGAAGCACTCAAAGATTTGGAGAATAAATAATAATGGCTATATTAATTAATAAAAAATCAAAAATAATTATACAAGGGTTTACAGGTAAGATAGGAAGTTTTCATGCAGAAGAAATGATTGCATATGGAACTAATGTTGTAGGTGGTGTAACACCTGGTAAAGGTGGACAAACTCATCTTGAGAGACCTGTCTTTAATACTGTTAAAGAAGCTGTTAAGGCGACTGGTGCAGATTGTAGTATATTATTTGTACCTCCAGCTTTTGCTGCTGATTCAGCAATGGAAGCAGCTGATGCAGGAATTAAAACACTTGTGGCAATTACTGATGGAATACCTGCCCACGACATGATCAAAGTAAAACGTTATATGAGACGTTATAAAAATGAAGAAAGAATGACTATGGTTGGACCAAATTGTGCAGGCGTAATAAGTCCGGGACAATGCATGTTAGGCATTATGCCAGGTCATATTTATAAAGAAGGTAATATCGGGGTTATCGGAAGATCAGGCACTTTAGGTTATGAGGCAGCTGAGCAAATGAAAAATCTTGGTATAGGAATATCAACCAGTGTTGGAATAGGTGGAGATCCAATAAATGGAAGTTCCTTCAAAGATCATTTGGCAAAATTTGAACAAGATGATGATACTAAGGTTATTTTAATGATTGGTGAAATTGGTGGACCACAAGAAGCTGAGGCAGCTGAGTATGCTAAAAAGCATGTGTCTAAACCTGTTATAGCTTATATAGCTGGTTTAACAGCACCTGAAGGGAAAAGAATGGGGCATGCTGGCGCAATCGTTAGTTCTAAAGGGGAATCTGCTGCAGATAAAGTTGAAATTTTAGAAGCTGCAGGCATAACTATTGCCAAGAATCCATCTGTTATAGGTGATACAGTGGCAGCGGTTCTTAAAACTCTGTAACTATATGGATACGTTAGGCCTTATTGATATAGGAGCTAACATAACTCATCCTCAACTACATAATCAAATAGATAAAGTAGTTGAGAATATGAAAGTTCAGAATATACATAGAGCAATCATTACTTCTTCTAATCTCAAAGATACAAAGGTAGCATTAGATATAATCAATACATATCCAGAAATATTTTATACTACAGTTGGTTTTCACCCACATAATGCAAAAGACTTTATTCATGAAAATATAAACTCTATTATAGAATATAGTAAGAATAAAAAAGTATTAGCGATAGGAGAGTGCGGTCTTGATTATTATAGAGAGTACTCGACGCGAGAAGAGCAATTATTTTGCTTTGAAGAGCAATTGAAAATTGCAAAGAGTGCAGGTTTACCTATTTTTTTACATGAAAGAAAAGCCCATGATGACTTTGTGGCCATGCTTAAAAAATATATTTTTGAGATTGAAAAAAGCGTTGTACATTGTTTTACAGGAACAAAAAATGAACTAAAGGTTTACTTGGATATGGGTTGCTATATAGGTATAACAGGTTGGATTTCTGACCTTAATAGAGGGAAACACTTACATGACTTAATTAAGTATATCCCTGAAGATAGATTAATGATTGAGACGGATGCGCCATATTTAACACCTAAGAATATTCCATTTAAAAATAATGGCATAAATGAGCCTTCTTTTTTAAATTATGTTGCCCAAAGTATTTCTGAATGTTTAAATAAAGATATAAATTATATAAAAGAGATTACTATTAATAACACTAAAAGATTTTTTTCAATATGAGTAAAAATATTTTAAAAAATTTGTCATTACCAGTTGGTAAAAAAAAATTACTATTACATTCATGTTGCGCGCCATGCTCTGGTGATATCATGAAAAGATTGCTGGATTCAAATATAAACTATACTGTTTATTTTTATAATCCAAATATTCACCCGCATGAAGAATACCTTCTTCGTAAAGAGGAGAACATGTCTTTTTCTATTAAACATAATATTTCATTTATTGATGCAGATTATAACCCAAGAACTTGGTTTAAAATGACAAAAGGGATGGAAATGGAGCCAGAGAGAGGGAAAAGGTGCTCTACATGTTTTGATATGAGATTTATTAAAACCGCTGAGTATGCGTTTCAAAATGGTTTTGATATAATCTCAAGTACGCTTGGGATTTCAAGATGGAAAGATATGAATCAAATTAATCAATCAGGTATTTATGCAGCTTCTAAGTTCCAAGGTATGGAATACTGGACTTATAACTGGAGAAAAGAGAATGGTTCGCAACGCATGATTGAAGTTTCAAAAGATGAAAGTTTTTATATGCAAGAATATTGTGGTTGCGTATATTCATTAAGGGATACTAATACTTGGAGAGAGAAAAACTTAAGACCAACGATAGAGATTGGGAAAAAATTCTACTCACACTCAGAGAAAGACACCACTGATAATTAAAAAACCTGTCAAACTCAACCATGATAAGAAAGTCCTATATATAATAGATTGGATAAATATTATTTTGTCTTCCCGGATTCCTTCACTGTTATTTTCTGGTTCCTCATAAGATGATATTCCAACAGTATTTATTAAGGTAATATTTAAGTCATATAAGCTTCTTTCTTTTTTTGAAGACTTCCATGCTCTGCTACATAGTTCAAAATTTGCTACTACTGCGAACGCAAAAGAGCATAGTCTTATAGGAATATACTCAATGATAGATATAATATTTCTCAACCCTTTTTTAGACTTCTGGTCAATTTTAATTTCTTTACTATAAATATAGTTATCGAGAATAATAAAAGCTAGAGAACCTGAGGGGCCCAGAATAAGAAAGCAGAAAAATACAGTAAATATGCTTCTTGTAGAATTATAAAATATATTGTCAACTAAGTCTTTATTGTTATAACTTGGCAAAACATAGTCAAACCTCTGATCTCCCTCTTTACTGTCTTGTAAAATTTTGAGATCCTCTATTTTACTATTGAATTCACTTGGTTTAAGACAATAGACGAGCACTATTAAATTTATAATAAACGAAAAGAACTCATGTAAATAATTATCTACAATATATATTATTATTGAATATACTATGATTATGGAAATTGGAAATAATAAGTAAATATAATATTTACTATTGATATGATTTTTTACAAGATTTCTAAACCTACCAAAGGCAGCATCAATGACAGCAGTATTTTTCATATTTGATACTGGGTCATAAATATATTCAAGAACCAAAGCAAAGAATATCAGTAGAGTTGTAATCATTTTTCTAACCTTTTATTTTATCCCAGTCAAAGAAAACCCCTGGATCTTCTTTTCTACCTGGTGCAACCTTATTATGACCTATTATATTCTCCTCTACAATTTTAGGATAACAAGTCTTTATTAATTTAAGTATTTCTTTTAATTTATTGTACTGTTCATCTTCAAATACTGAGTTTGATGTCCCTTCTAATTCAATCCCAATAGAAAAATCATTACAATTTTCCCTGCCTTTATGTTTTGATGCTCCTGCATGCCAAGCCCTCATATTAAACGGAACAAACTGGATTATCTCTCCATTCCTCTTGATAAATATATGTGATGATACTCTAAGCCCCTCTAATGAAGAAAATGATTTGTTTTTAGTAGCATCTAACTTGTTTGTAAATAGATCACTAACATTATCATTGTCATAAGAGCCTTCTGGTAAACTTATACAATGTATGACTATCGTGTCAATATCTATATTATTTGGCCTAAGGTCATAATTATCAGAGGGAAGATGGATTATACCTTCGATTAAGTGTGAATTTATATTAATTTTAAGCATTTTTTATACAAGAACCCATCATTCGCTGATATCATGTTAACTATTCCTAATTATGCCAAATTTTTTAATTAATACAGATATAAAACTACAAAATATCATCAAAGAGCTGAAGTCTTCAAGTTCAATAGGCCTGGATACTGAGTTTATTAGAGAATCTACTTATTATCCTGTATTGGCTTTATTGCAATTAAGCGATAATAATCATACTTATTGTATAGATATTCTTGCGCTAAATGATAAAGAGCCAATTATAGACTTGTTAAGAGATAAAGATATCATAAAAATAATTCATTCCTCTAAGCAGGACCTTGAAGTTTTAAATCATTATTTTAATTGTTATCCAGAAAATATATTTGATACACAATTAGCTGATAATTTCCTAAACCCAGCAATAAGTATTAGTTATTCAAATCTTGTTAAAAGACACTTTTCAGTTTTACTTAAAGAAGGGTCATGGAGAACTGACTGGTTGAAAAGACCTATTTCAGATGACAAGCTTGAATATGCCGGAAATGATGTAAAGTATTTGATAGATTTATATAAAATATTGAAAAATGAATTAATCAATTTAAAAAGATATGATTGGTTTATTGAAGAACAAGGACTTGAGCTTGAAAAGAAAAATATAGTTACTGATCCAGATATGGCATGGAAAAAAATTAATTTACCCTCAAAGATAACTGAGACACAATTAAATCATTTGAAAATTTTATCCAAATGGAGAGAAGAGAAGGCTATTAAAAATAACATGCCGAAAAGGTGGATTTTCAGTGATAGCGAATTAATTAAGATAATCTTGTCCCGCCCAAATAAATTAACTGCTATATTGAATAATCTAAAACACCAGCCTAGCAATGAAGATATCAATTATATTATTTCTATTTTAGAATTAAAGTATAATGAAGCTCCAGTTGAGTTTAAGAATTTTGACCCATCAACATATAATAAGAGAGTTAATATATGTCATCAAACATTAGAAATTGTATGTGATGAATACAAGGTATCCTCAACACTGATTGCAAATAAGCGTGATATTGATTTATTTGCAAGAGGAAAGAAAGATATTAGGTTTTTACAAGGTTGGAGATTTAAAATATTTGGTAAGTTGGTACAATAGATAATGCGAAAATATTCTTCAAAAGTAGTAGATGGGAAAGATAGGTCTCCAAGTAGATCAATGTTGAGAGCTGTGGGTTTTAAGGATAAAGATTTTAAGCTACCACAGATAGGTGTTGCTTCAACCTGGAGCATGGTTACACCCTGTAATATGCACATAAATGATCTAGCGGCGGTAACTGCTAAGTCAATTGATTCTAACGGAGGCAAATCTGTTATTTTCAACACAATAACTATATCTGATGGCATATCCATGGGAACCGAAGGAATGAAATACTCATTAGTTTCTAGAGAAGTTATAGCTGACTCTATTGAAACAGTCGTTGGTTGCGAAGGTTTTGATGGTTTTGTAGCAATTGGAGGATGTGATAAAAACATGCCGGCATGTGTAATGGCTATGGCTCGATTAAATAGGCCGTCTATTTTTGTATACGGAGGAACAATCTTGCCGGGAAGTCATAAATCTAAAAATATTGATATTGTTTCCGTATTTGAAGCTGTAGGAAAAAATGCGAATAAGGAGATGTCTAATTCAGAATTAAATGCAATCGAAAAAAAAGCAATACCAGGACCAGGATCATGTGGAGGCATGTATACTGCGAATACTATGGCATGTGCAATTGAGGCCCTGGGAATGAGTTTAACAAATAGTTCTGCGCAGGTCGCAATATCTAATGCTAAAAAAACTGATTGCAAAGATTCAGCTAAAGCTTTAATGGTTTGTGTTGAGAAAGATATTAAACCAAGGGATATTATAAACAAAAAATCACTTGAGAATGCTATAACCATTGTTATGGCTTTAGGTGGGTCAACTAATGCTGTTCTACATTTATTAGCTATAGCAAATTCTGCAGGAGTTAATATTAACTTAAGTGACTTTGACGTTGTTGGAAAGAGAACACCTGTTCTAGCTGATCTTAAGCCAAGTGGAAAATATTCAATGTCTGAATTGGTTGAAATTGGTGGTGTTGCTCCATTAATGAAAATGCTTCTTGAGAAAGGACTTCTTCATGGTGACTGCTTAACTGTTACAGGCAAGACACTAAAACAAAATTTAAAGAATATAAAACACTATAATAAAAACCAAAAAATTATAATGCCATTTGATTCTCCAGTCAAAGATAATGGACACCTGATTATTCTTAAAGGTAATTTATCGCCATTAGGTTCTGTTGCAAAAATATCTGGGAAAGAGGGAACCAGCTTCGTTGGAAAAGCAAAAGTATATAATTCAGAAGAACAAGCTCTAAAAGATATTCTTAACGATAAAGTTAAAAAAGGTACTGTTATTGTCATAAGATATGAAGGTCCTGTTGGAGGTCCTGGAATGAGGGAAATGTTATCACCTACATCAGCAGTAATGGGCAAAGGTCTAGGCAAAGATGTTGCGCTAATAACAGATGGAAGATTTTCTGGAGGAAGCCATGGTTTTGTAGTTGGCCATATTTCCCCAGAAGCATATATTGGAGGCCCTTTAGCAATTGTTAAAAATGGAGATATGATTGAAATTAATTCAATTACTCAAAAATTATCTATTAAAATTACTAATGCTGAAATTAAAAAAAGAACAGGTAATTGGAAGAAGCCTCGTAATAAAACTATACCAGGAGTTTTATCTAAATATGCGAAGCTAGTAAGTCAGGCGGATAAGGGAGCCATTACTGTTGACTAGACATTAGTTCCTTTACTTCAGCCTTATATATCTTTTGAATTATCATATTTAGCATATCTAATCTCTCAATAGCATGATCCATAGATATTAATTTATTTTTAGTAGAAGAGTCGAGCGGTAAACATTCTATTAGTCTAAAACCTACCCAAGATGCATCGGCATATCTTTCTTTTTTAAAACTAATAACATGTTTAATTCCCGGGTATATTTTTTTATAAAACCTAGATAATAATAAGTGTTTTTGAGGAATCATATATTCTTTCTCAAGCTCTAGACTCTCTATTTTCCCAGCAAGTAAATTAGTTCTATCTAAGTCACAACTTAGTACTTTAATCTTATTTAGTCCTTCGACCGTTATACCTAGTAAGCCATCATCTAGCTGATTCCAATCTGCAATTTTTACATAACACCCATAATTATATATATCTGTTACATAATCCTTTTGAGAATTATTTCTAATTAGTGTAATACAAAATCCGGTATCATTTTTTATACAATCTCTAACCATATCCAAATATCTTCTTTCAAATATTCTTAAAGGAAATAAACCACCTGGCAAAACTATGCTTTGAAGCGGGAAGAATGGTGTTAAGTTATTTTTCATTATTAAATTTTAGAGAAGCTGAGTTAATGCAATATCTTTTTCCAGTAGGCTTGGGGCCATCTTCAAAAACATGTCCAAGATGCGCATCACAATTCATACATAGCGCCTCAATCCTAGACATCCCTAGTGATTTATCCGTTTTGGTATGAACAGACATATTAGAGGCCACATCATAGAAGCTTGGCCAGCCTGTTCCGGAATCAAATTTTTCATTAGACTGGAATAAAATATTATCACAACAAATACAATGATAAGATCCATTGTCTTTATTTAGATAGAGGTCGCCACTAAATGGAGCTTCTGTACCCTTTTTTCTTGTAATATTATAAGCTCTAGTAGAAAGAAGTTCTTTCCATTCTGATTCTGATTTATTAATTTTTTTCATTCTTAATATAACTCCGAAGATTAACTGTGCTTTTATTGCTCATTATTAATATAATATCAATTTTATTTCTAATCTTGCTTATAAACTCAATCGCTTTATCATATGAATCAACAACATACAAATTTTTATCTTTACTACTAAGAGTCCATTTCAGTAATGGGGGTTTAATTATTATACTATAGTGTGAGTGACCCAATGCTATAGGAAGGTCTTTTTTATGAGTCCCAGAAATCATTGAATGAGATTTTATTTCACATATTGATAATATTTTTTCCCCTCTAAAATTTTCTTTTAATGATTTAATAGAGCTCTCAATTTCTGTTGGATGATGAGCAAAGTCATCATATATTTGAAGCGTGCCTTTATTCTCAACTTTCTCCATTCTTCTTTTAACACCTTTAAACTTTTTTATAGCATTAATACACATGGAGAATGAAACTCCAGCCTGCATAGAAGCTAAAATTGCTAATGAAATATTTTTATAATTATGTATCCCTAGCAGACTAGACTCAATCATTTTTGAACTCGAAGTTTTTGCTTTTATCTTTGAAAGAAAGAAGCTATTTCCTTTTTTTGAAAGGGACCAGTTAGCACTTTTATAATTTTTTGATGTCATAGAAATTTCTTTTGACCAAATGCCTTTTTTAATTAACTTTCTAATATTCTTATCATCATAGTTATAAATAATTTTCCCAGTTTTTGGAACTATCCTTACTAGGTGATGGAAGTTTTTAACCACGGAATCTATATTTTCAAATATATCTGCATGATCAAACTCAATATTATTTATTACCAATATATTTGGATGGTAATGTATATATTTTGATCTTTTATCAAAAAATGAGGTATCATACTCATCCGCTTCTATTATAAAAAAATTTGAACTAGTAAGTTTTGCTGGTGAATTTAAATTAATTGGCTGACCACCAATAAGATATGATGGATTTAGTTTTGCATACTTTAATATCCATGTGACAAGTGAAGATGTTGTAGTTTTACCATGAGTACCTGATATTGCTATAACTTTCTTTTTGTATAAAACGTTTTCATAGAGCCATTGAGGTCCAGAAATATATTTAATATTTTTTTCAAGTAATTTCTCTATAATGCCCATGCCACGAGACATTACATTCCCAACAATTACTAGATCAAATTTTTTATCCAAGATTTTAGGATTATATCCCTCTGTAAAAATAATATTTTCTTTTTCTAGAACAGACTTCATTGGATCATATAAATTTTTATCTGAGCCCGTAACTTCATGCCCAAGCTGCTTAGCAATTATTGCTATACCAGCCATAAATGTTCCTCCTATTCCTAGAATGTGTATTTTCATATGAGTAGCACTTGAAGTAAAACCATTATAATAAATATATATGCAATATTATGAAGTAGTGAAATTCCTAATCCAATCGACATTGTAGTATCTAAAGCATTTTTAAATATATGACCATTTACAAACCAAGCATATAATGAAATTGCTAGAAAAATAAATACTATAGAATTTTCATCTGTAAAAATATACATGGTAACTATGCTTGCAAATAAAGCTACAAGAGCATGAACGCCTAGCGTTCCCGAGGAAACCTGAGTGTACCTAGAGGCATATAAGTTTGAGGTCCCATTATTATTATCTTTGATCCCGAGACATAGTTTTATAAATATAAGTGTTACGAGTATATAAATGGCTGCGAAGAAAATACTTAAAGCATAACCAGTATTAGGATCAACTGATATTAAGCCAATAATAATATTAATTAATATGATTGCTTTTAATAAGTTAGAGCTAGAAGGGAGGTCCTGGGGACCACGCGAAAACATCAGAATATCTAGAAAAATCTTTAAATTTAATATCATATT
>CERI01116513.1_pt1 | contig 25456 bp, 23 predicted proteins | sample 350261 | NCBI WGS metagenome assembly CERI01 (sample SAMEA2620979, study PRJEB7988) | marine metagenome | isolation source: saline water (ENVO:00002010), including
TTTTTTTGATGCCGGTACAACTGCTCTTGAAATATATATTAACTCCTCTTTTGAATTAACAACTACTTTTGGCAAATTAGAACTAGACACGTCATCAAATTGATGAACTCTATCATATCCACAAATGACATGATTTGGGTATTTTATTTTGGCTTTAATAATTGATTTGATATCTTTGGGATTAATAGTTGGTTCATCACCTTGTACATTAACGTAAATTTTAGATTTTATTTTAAAAGAAGCCTCTGCTACTCTATCTGTTCCCGTTAAGCATTTTTTAGAAGTTATTATAGATTTATATCCTGCATCAATTACTACGTCTGAAATTTTTTTACTATCGGTAGCAATAAAAAGATTTTTTTTTCCGATAACTTTTGCACATATATCTGCAACTCTTAATACCATTTCTCTATTTAAAATCTTTACTAATGGTTTTCCTTTGTAACGACTAGAACCATATCTTGCTGGAATAATAATTACACTTTTCATCTTTTAATAAAAATTTGCATACACCGATGAAGACTTAATCTTATAACGTGTGGGCGTAATTGAGATTAGGTCTGATCTGTTTTTAATAGATAAGTAAAGTTTTAAGGTTTCATCCATTTCATGTCTTCGAGGATCATCAATTGGATATCCATCCAACCCTGAAACATAAATTTTTTTTGATTTACCACTATTAGCTATAGATAGTGCATAGACTATTGTTAACGAATTTGGGGCTATTGCTGACATGCTTCCGAAAGAAAATTTTCCAGCTTTTACTTCTAATCCATAATTAAATACTTTTAATTTTTTAAATTCTTTTTTTTGATTAGCTGGTAATCTATCAAGTGGTAAAACTAATGGTTGATGGATTTTTTTAAATAAACTCATGTCTGACATTACTCTAAGTGTGTGACAAGAAACTCTTAAATTAATTAATTTTTCTTCTATAGTTTTTTCTGTATTAAGCGCTATCACGAATGGTTTATTTTTCTTTATAAAATTTTCAATTGCTTTTGAGTGTTTGAATGAGCTTGGGCCTGAACCAATAATTAATACATTTTTTCCTTTTATTAAATTCAGTGGTTTCCAAGTTCCTTTGGTTTTTCCCTTATATATTTTATTTCCTGCCTCTATAAGATTTCTGTTAAAATTTTTACCTTCTCCTTCTTTTAAATTGTCTATCGCAGACAACATCTCAGTAGGCTCCAATTTAAGATCATTTAACATGCTTTGAATGAATGTTGGATGTATTTTATGTTGACCAGCCAAATAATAATAAGGATTTGTACCCCATTTATATTTATTTTTCATTGGTGCAAACCTTTTTTCTATGAGTTTAAGTAACAGCGAAATGTCAGAATTTTTATTTAAATTTTTAGTGAATTGCATTAACGCAAACTCGGTTTGAATATTGCCTGCACCTCTACCCATTCCAGTTACAGTACTATCAATCCAATTAATGCCATTTTCGAAAGCGGCTACACCATTAATTAACGCTCTACTCATGTTATCATGAGCATGAAACCCTATATCTTTTTTCCAATTTCTTTTAATTAAATTTGCAATATGAATTATATTGTGAGGTTCTAAATTACCTAAACTGTCAGCAAAATAAAATAAATCTAATTTAGATTTTGATAAAAGTCTCAGTGTGTCCTCAATTTCTTTATCTTTAATTTCTGATATCTGCATAAGATTAATTGCAGTAATAATATTCTTCTTATTTAATCTATTGCATATAAGGGCAATTTTTTTGACCTCATTTAAATGACAAGCAAATCTTACAAAGGAAATTTTTTTTTTTCTGGAAAATTGAAAAAAAATTTTATCTATCTCAGCATTTGAGAAATTATTTGAAATGATATCTTTTGCATTAATCATTATTCCAATTTTTAGATTTTTAGGAATATTCAAGGTTTCCAAAAAAGAAGGCGTTGTATATGCACAAGGGCCCAGGTAAATATCTTTTTTTAAAAAACGAAAACCTATTTCTACATATTCAATTTTTGCTGCAGACATAGCCTGCAAATACTCCTCGATTAACTCTTTTGAAAAATCCCAATTATTGTAATATCCACCATCTCTTAACGTGCAATCTAAAATTTTTAATCCATTTTTTTTCATTGTTGACCTATAAAGTACTATATTTTATAAATATAAATATCATAAAGTTTTTTAAACAAAATCTTTTAATTTTTTGTAAAAAATCGAGTTTTTTATATTATTTATAAAAATAGAATTTAAATTGCTGAATAATATATTGTAAGTGAAAAAAGAAAACCCCGGGGTTGCTCCTAAAAAATAATTACATAAATTTTTTTCTTTTTTACATTCTGATGTAAAAACAGTTTTTAAGTGTAAGCTATTCTCAATAACATATATTAATTTCCTTGATAGTTTTTTTATTTTATTTTTGTCAAATTTTATTTTGTTAATATTTAATAAAAAATTAAAATACTGTTTTTTTGTTTTAGCATTAAAAACTATGCCACAATCAGTATAAGGCGCTGATCCACAAATAATAACTTTTTTTCCTTCAGAGGCCGCCTCTATTCCAATCGTGCCCCTACCTGTTACAACATAATCAATATTTTTGATTAGACTGCTTATGGATACATTTTCTGGACAAATTATAATATTTTTTTTTTTAAATTTTTTAATATTTTCTTTAAAAATTGTATTTTCGTCCAATTCTCTTGAATTATTATGCTGTTTAAATATCCATAAATTTTCAGAATCATTTTTATTTACAAATTGTAATGTTTGAATGAAATGTTCATAATAATCTCTAAAAACAAAAGCGCCTGCTGCATGAGGAGCATCTGCAAGAGCATGACTTGCAAACAGTATCTTTGTTTTTTTTATATTTTTAAGATCATTTACAAATTTTTCACTCTTCTTATTAGTTTTATTTGCTTTTAAGTAATCTAGTTGAGTATAATGGTTTTCACTTTTAAATTCTTTTCTTAAATTATAAAAAGAGTTTATTTTTTTATAAGAAATTTTTTTTGTTATATTTATTAATTGTTTTTTACCTAAAACACCTATTCCTTTTTTAAAGTAATCGCTACCGTATGATATTATACTAGCCCCATATTTATTAACTCTAAAAAAAACATAATTTTTAATTTTTAATTTTGTTGCAATTCTTAAAGCTAATCCATGATTTCTTGAGCCAGTTTCAGTTGCTACTATAAGAATTTTTACTTTATTACTAATTAAATAATTTTTAATGATTAAAAACCTAAAAATACTTGTAACTAAAATTTTAACAAAATATGTATCTATTTTTGGATTAATAAATCTTTTTTCATACCTAATATACGTGTCATAAATTAAATCTCCAATAAAGATCTTATTTATATTAAACTTTTTTATAAACCAACTAAAATTAGTTTTCTTTATATTAAAGATAACAACGAGAGAATAAAAACACGTCAAAAATAGGTATAGTGGATGAAAAAAAAATTTTTTAAAATTAAATCCGCTTAGAAATTTATCAAAGCCAAGTCTCTTATAAATTCTGATTATAAAAGAATTTTTTTTTTGGTCAGATAAAATGATTGTATTCATCTTATATTTTTCTGATAACGCTAAAGATAAAACAGAATGGTGAAAAAAGTGATCAACTCTTTCTCTATCAACAAATAAAATATTATATTTAGATTGTTTTTTTTTAGAATAAAATTCAAATTTCGATGAAAAAAAACTTTTTAAGTTATAACTATCAATCTTTTGTTCTATAAAATCTTGCATAAAAGTCTTTTACCCTATTTTTTTAAATACAGCAGTTACCATATTTACTAAAGTTTTGGAAAGAGCTGTCGTTTTTTTATCTTTAAAATATTTAAGTTGTATTCTAAGATTATTGTAATAATTGTCATCTCTTTGGGTGCAATCAAGATAAGAAAGTTTACTCATTTTAAAACAATATAATTAACTTAGTTTTTTTAAAACATATTTAAAAAAAACTTTATATTTTTTTATATCTTTTAAATTTTTGTATACAAATATGTTTTTTTCTTGACCTTTTCTAAAGTTTGATCTTTTAAGCAAACTCTTCATGTCCATATCTAGATAAATTGCATAATCAGGATAATTCATCAAACTAAAATACTCATCAACTTTATTATGATAGTTGTTTGTTAGATGGTGCACAAAAAATGAACGTTGTACGAATCCCTCATCAAATACAACTGTCTTATTTACTTTTAAATTCTGAGCTATAAAATATTTTGCTGCTATTTCCTCAAACCATATTTTATAGTTTTCTCTAATTTTTTTATTTTTAATTTTTTTTACATTGTTAAAGTAATAATTAATGAATTTTGAATTTTCTTTACTATATAAATTATAAAGCCTTCGACAAATTCTTCTATATCGATTTATCATTATGTTGGTATATGTGTTTTTTGATATTAAACTAGTTTTTAATTTTTTTTCCTCATAAGAACTTTTTTTGAGGTTATTATTTTTCAAAATTTTGAATTGTTTAAAATACTTTACCAAAGACATGTACTTTAAAGCTGCTGTATCAAAAATATTTAATTCTAAAATTTCATCTGTATGATTAAAAATAAGACTATTTGAAGAAATAAAATTACTACTTTTTTTAGTTAATAAATTTGCATATGAAGTTTTTCCGCTGCATGGGGGGCCAAAAAATTCTATAATTTTCATATTTATTTAAAAAATAGGGTTTAAAAATGTTCTTATTATTAACAAAATTCCTATATATATCATTTAACTAATTGTACAAATTAAAAACAAGAAATTAATTCAATATTAATGTTAAATAAAAAAAATATAATTCTTAAATCTTTATCAATTTTAGAAAAAAAGGTTGTTACAATTTTTTTTCTTTTCATTGCTGCATCTATATTTATCTCATTTATTGAACTAATAGGTATTAGCTTTCTAGGAACATTTATAATGTTTTTGTCAGATATAAATGGATTTTTAGATAAAATTGATAAATTTGAAATTTTATCTTTCATGCATAATTTTAATGAGAAAGATTTAATTTATTTTTTTTTAATCTCAATTTCAGTATTTTTTGTAATTAAAAATTTAATAGTATTTGTTTTTTTCTATTTTTTTCATAAGTTTAAAGCATATTTCACTTTGATTATTTCCAAAAAAATCTTTTCAAAAAATATGAAAAACAACTATGAATATTTTCTGGCTCAAAAAAAATCTAAAATTATTCACGATATAAGAGAGGAGTCCTTAAGGTTTATTGGAGTATTATTTTCAATTTTAAATATTGTTAAAGAAACTTTTTTAATCTTTTTTCTTGGATTAAGTATTTTTATTGTAAATTGGAAAATATCAAGTATTGTTTTATTTACTTTCATTCTTTTTTCATTAATTATTTTTGCAATCGTTAAAGAAAAATTATATTCGCTAGGAAAAGATTTAACATTTTTTCAATCAAATTTTCTTAAAAAATTATTTGAAGCTTTTAATAATATTAAGTTTATTAAAATTAGAAAAATTGAAAATTTTATTACTACAAAATTGTTCTATTTTCAAAAAAGAGCAATGGATACAACTTTCACTCAAAATGTAATCGTAACCATTCCACGCCTTGTATTGGAGGTACTTGCTGTAGGTGGGTTATGTTTAACAATATACATTTACATTAATTCCTCGTTACCTATTGATAAATTAATTCCTATATTAAGTTTCATAGCGTTAGCTATAATCAGAATAATGCCTGCAATTTCCTCGATCAATATAAATGTGAACAATATAACTACCCATATTCATTCGTTGGAGATTGTAAATTCATATATCAAACAAAAAGATCTAAATTTAATTACAAGAGATGAAAATTTAAAAGATTCAAATTATAAAAAGATTGAAAAGATTAAATTTGAAAATGTGTGTTTTAAATATAAAGTTGATAATCCCTCCTTTGGATTGGATAAAATAAATTTAACTATAGAAAAAAATGATATCATTGGAGTAATAGGCAGAAGTGGTTCTGGTAAAACTACTTTTGCAGATTTACTACTAGGTTTGCTTAAACCAGATAATGGAAAAATTTTGATTAATGACAAAAAGTCAGAAAATATAGATAATCAAAATTTGAATTTTTCATATATACCACAATCGATTAATCTATTGGATGATAATCTTTATGAGAACATAGCTTTTGGTAATAGAAATCAAAATATAGATAAAGATAAAATGAAAAAAATACTTTCTAAAGCTGATTTAGACACACTTGATAAAGACCTCTATTTAAAAAATATTGGTGAAGATGGAATTAAAATATCAGGGGGGCAAAAGCAGAGAATTGGTATAGCAAGAGCACTTTATAATGAGCCAAATTTACTTATTCTGGATGAGCCTACTAGTGAACTTGATTATACGAGTGAAAAGAAAATTATGCAAAATATTAGCGAATTAAAAATAGATATAATTATAATTATTGCCCATAGAATTAACTCATTAAACATATGTAATAAGTTATTAATTCTAGATAATGGTAAAATTTTAGATTTTGGTACTAAAAAAGAAGTTTTATCAAAACACATCTATTTAGAAAAATTCTTTGAAGATAAAAATTAATTCTATTAATAATTGATAAAATTGATATCAATAATGAATTAGAAATAATATATAATTCTTTTATTAAAAGATTTTCTCAAATTTTTTTTAACTTTATCTTTTAATTTTTTTACTCATTAAAATAACTAATTCATTTTTTTAAAAATAGCTGTCATCATATTTCCAACACTCGGTGGAGAATATTTTGGTATTTTTTTATTTTTGTATGTCTTTAGTTGTTTTTTTAAATATTTATAATCTTTTTTTAAGTTTGCATATGGGGTATCTAAATATTCATATTTCATGACCATATTTAAAAATTTATTCTTTAAAAAAAGCAAACTTAAATTGACATTGTTAAAATGAAATAAGTGCCCGGGGTGATTTTGATTAAAATCTTTGCTAGATAAAAAAAATGTTAAATTATTGGTGTTAGGTGTTGCGGTAATGTAAAATAAACCGTTTTTCTTAACGCATTTAGAGAGTTTTTTTATTACTTCATCAAAATTTGGAATATGTTCAATTACACCTCTCATAATTATTAAATCATATTTGTTCTTAAACACTTGTTTTTTTAAAACTCTGGTTATACTTTTATCTAATATTGCATCATTGTTAAACTCATACCCAAATTTTTTTGATTTAAATAACTTTAAAAATGTTCCATTGCCACAACCATAATCTAATATTTTTTTGGATTTTTGGTCTTTGAAATGCTTTAAAATAATTTTTTTATCTAATTTATATTGTATTTTCCTCAAATGAAATTCTGCAGTATTTTTGAAATAATTTTTATTAAAATATTCTTTATTATAAAGTTTTTTTAACTCTTTATTACTTGGCATAGGATGCTGAAAAATAAAGAAACAATTATTGCATCGATAATATCTTATATTTTTATGAGTATAAAAATAAAAAATATTTTTTTTATCTATATTAAAGCAAATTTTACACTTCATTTATTTTTGATAATTCTTTAAAAAAAATTTTACTTTATCTATTATATAGTTTTGATTTTTTGTAGATAGCGACGGATACAACGGTAAACTTACAGTATTAAGTCCATAATTATGTGCTATAGGACATGTTTTATCTGACCATTTAAACAACTTTCTATAATTAGTCATTACAGTGACTGATCTATAATGAACGCCTGCTCCTATTCTATTTTTATTTAAATATTTCAAAAATTTATCTCTGATGTTTTTATCTTTAAATTTTTTTTGATCAAAAATAAATAAAAACAAATGATAACCATGTTTAAATTTATATTGATTAGTATCTTGTAAAATTACTCCAAAATTTTTTAGTTCATCAAAATATTTATTATACAACTTTTTTCTTTTGTTCCACATTTTACCAATTTTTTTTAATTGCTCTATTCCCAGTGCAGCATTAATATCAATCATATTGTATTTTAGGCCTGTGTACAAAATATCGTAATGTTGATATAAATTTGTTTTAGGAGTTGCTTCAGGCATATATCTTTTCCATGCATCTTTACTCATGCCATGAAGTCTCATAATTTTTATCTTTTCAGCTAATTTTTTATTACTACAAGTTAACATTCCTCCTTCCCCCGTCGTAATATTTTTATTAGAGTAAAAGCTATAACAACCGGTGTATCCAAAATTTCCCACTGGTTTATTTAAATATTTTGTCTCAATTGCATGAGCACAATCCTCAATGATTTTAATTTTATATTTTTTTGCTATTTTAATAATCTTGTTCATATTGCATGGTAGACCAGCAAAATGAACAACTAGGATAGCTTTAGTTTTATTATTGATCTTTTCTAAAATTTTATCTTCATCAATATTAAAAGTATCTCTACGTATATCAGTTAAAATAGGTTTACCCCCTGCAAGTATAATGCTATTAATTGTAGCGGCAAATGTCATAGGTGTAGTTATAATTTCGTCATTTTTTTTTAGTCCTAATGATAACAATGAGATGTGAAGTCCTGCTGTACAAGAATTTAATGAAATAGAATAATTAGAATTTTTATAATTAGAAAATTTATCTTCGAATTTTTTTGTTACAAAACCTGTTCCAATCCAAGATGAGCGAATGATTTTTTTTACGGAATTGACCTCATTATTTCCTAAATAAGGTTTTCCAAATGAAATAAATTTTTTTTTTAACACAAATGATATATAATCTAACAAAAACCAAAAAACAATTAGTTTATTTTTCTTTAATAAAAAAAATTTTTAATTATGCAAGAAAAAATTTTATTTAGATGTGACGCAGGCACAATTAAAGAGGTTGGGACAGGTCATCTAATTAGATCAATTTCAGTTGCAGATCAATTAGTTAGTTCAAAAATAATTAAAAAAGAAAATATTTTTTTTTTAATAAAATCGAAAAATAAATTTCTAATAGCCAAAAAAATTTTAAATAAAGAAAATTTTAGATTTAAAACTTTAAATAATTCCATCAAAGATTATTCTAAGGAAGAACTGAATGAAATTTTGAAAAATACTTTTAAGGTAATCATCTTTGATAGACTAGGGAAAATTAACTCAAATTTTATTAATAAACTTAAATTAAATAAAAAAAAAATAGTATGCTTTGATGACACCTCAAAAAATAGATTTAAATGTGACCTTTCTTTTAATCCATTAATTTTCAAAACGAAATATAAAAAAAAGAATCACTTTGGAGGTCATTTATACAATGTCCTGCCTTCGCAAACTCTAAGTCTCCGAAAAAGAAAGATAAAAGAAATTAAAAAAATTTTTTTATCTTTTGGGGGTTTTGATAATAAAAATTTAATTAAAATATTTAAAAATATACCTTCTTTATCAAAGAAATATAAATTCATACTACATAAGAAAACAATCAAAGAAAATTTTAAGAACAGATTGCAATTTTATAAAATAATGAATAAGTGTGATTTAGTATTATGTGCTGGTGGTCTTACAATGTTTGATGCTATAAACCTAAATAAGTTAGTAATTTCAATCGATCAATATGCCCACCAAAAAAATAATATTGATAAATTAAAAAAGAAAGGTGTTGTTGAGTATTTTGATATAAAAAAAGGTAAAAATATTATTTCTTTAATAAATTCTTTGAATTTAAAAAGTAAAATAAAGTATAAAATGAAAAAAATAATGATTTATAATAAATCTCAAAAGTTTAAAACTGTTATAAATAAAATAAAAAATTTATATGAACATTCAAAATCAAAATAGTTATAAAAATAAAATAGTTGTTATCACGGGTTCATCTGGCCAAATTGGCAAGTTTGCTGTTAATCTTTTTTTAAATTTAGGATGTTTAGTTTATGGATTTGATTTAAAAAAAAGTGATTTAAATTCAAAAAAGTTTTATTTCAGAAAGATAGATATCTCAAATTTAAAAAATACACAAAATAAAATAAACTCTATTTACAAAAAACATAAAAAGATAGATATATTAATTAATAACGCTGCTATATCTTATAAATCCCATTTTTCTGCAAGAACTCAGTTAGAAATGAAAAAAACATTTGATGTTAATTTGATGAGTATAATTAATATAATAAAAATCATTTCAAAAAATCATAAAAAGACAAATCATTGTAAAATCATTAATATTGCATCAATTTATGGTATCAATAGTCCAGATTTCAGTATTTATGATGGTAATAAAAATATTAATTCAGAAATCTATGGTGGTACAAAAGCTGCTGTTATACAGATTACTAAATATTTTGCGGTTGCACTGGCAAAAAAAAATATAATTATAAATTGTATTTCTCCTGGAGGTATCGAAAATAAGATCATTCAAAATAAAAAATTTATAAAAAAATATACAAAAAAAGTTCCAATGAGTAGAATGGGAAAAGTTGAAGATCTTGAGTCAGCTTTTTTATATTTTTCTGATCAAAAAACGAAATATACTACTGGTCAAAATTTAATTATAGATGGAGGCCTTACCTTATGCTAAAAAAAAATAAACCATTTCTAATTGCTGAAATTGGCATAAATCACAATGGCAATTTTTCTGAGGCTATTAAACTGATAAATAAGGCAAATATTTCTGGCGCTGATGCAGTCAAATTTCAAACTTATATTACAGAAAAAAGAGTAAAAAAAAATAGTCCTATATTTGATATCTTAAAAAAATGTGAACTAACATATGATGAATTTTATAAATTAAAGAAATATTGTGATAAAAAAAAAATTTTATTTTTTTCAACACCATTTGATACAGAGTCTGTAAATTTTTTAAAAAGTATTAATGTAAAATTATTTAAATTAGCATCATTTGATATTTCTAATTATAATTTGGTTAGAGAAATTTTAAAAACCAAAACTAAAACTATTATTTCCACAGGAATGGCAACGTTTCAAGAAATTTTAAAAATTGATAAAATGTTCAATAAAATAAAAATACCTCATTATTTTTTACATTGTGTATCAGCATACCCTAATAAAGAAGAGGATTCATATTTAAATAATTTAGATTTCCTATCCAAAAAATTAAATTGTCAAATTGGTCTATCAGATCACACAAATAATATTAATATCTGTAAATATGCATATTTTATGGGTTCAAGAATTTTTGAAAAACATTTTAAATTGTCAAAAAATCATAAGTGTGTTGATGATGCTGTTTCTGTTACTCCAGAACAGTTTTTTAATTTAAAAAAAGATTTATTACATTGTGAAAAAATTATAGGAAAAGTTAAATTTGGAATAAAACCTACAGAAAGAAAAGCAAAGATTTATAGAAGAATTGCTAAATAAAATTTTAATAAAATCTTTTATACATCTTAATTAACTTTTTACTTTAAGTGCCAGTTTCAAAGATTTTATGGCATTTTGGTGATTGAATTTATTTGGAATTTTTTTATTTTTAATTACTAAATTTAAAAAAAATTTTAATTCATTTAAGTACATTAGATTATTTTCTTTTTTAAATTTAAATTTGTTTAGTGTTTTATTTTTTTTTACTCTTACCTCATATTTAATAAGATCGACGTAAATTTCCCCCTTTTCAAACAATATTTTAATATATCTTTCTTTATTTCTCTGAAAGCAGTTTATATTAACTGTTGATATTAGTTTTTGTCCAAAAATTTCATTTTCAAAATTTGAAATTGAAAAATCTTCTACATCCATTTTTAAATTAGAAATTTTTGCATTGTGAGAATTGATAAACTTTGTTTTCTTAAAGATATTTATCATTAAATCAAATTCATGAATCGAAGAAAGTACTATTCCTCCTCCAAGATTTTTTTTTGCAGCATAGCTCTTGGTATAATCTTCATAACTATGCCATTTTCGAAGATCATCACCATAGTAAAAAGTAGATTGATAAATTCTGCCCATTTTATTTTTGTTTAATATTTCTAACAATTTAATTACACATGAATGAAACCTTAAATTATATCCAACAAAGACTCTTAAATTATTTTTATTTATTAAAACATTAAATTTACTAATTAAATTTAAAGAAGAGTCTAAAGGTTTTTCAATAAAAATATATTTATTCTTTAAATTTTTTAATTTTAATATTGTATTCAAATGAAGGCTTGAGGGATTTGTAATAAAGATTATATCTACATCTTTATTTTTAATTTGAGTTATATGATCAAATAACTTTATATTAAACTTTTTTTCTATATCTCCCGAAAGTTTTATTCCTTTTTTTGGTATTATGAATTTTTTTTTTATTTTTCTGAAAGCAAATATCTCTACATTATTTTTTAACAATTTAATTGTATTAAATAAATGTCGTTGACCAATAGATCCAAGGCCAAAAAATAAAATTTTTATTTTTTTTTTCATTTTAATTTAACAATTAAAAATTTAATATTTTAAATGTATTTTTTTATTTTTGTTTTATAATATGCTTTACTATATTGTCTATTGTATAAATTTATTTTTGGGTTTTTATGTAAAAAATTAATTATTTGCTTGTAACTTCCGTAAATTTTTTTTTTTCTTAAATAATCTAATATTTTAATGATAACCTCATAGTCTTTGTAATAATCAAGAGTATATCTTATTTTTGAATTATTCTTTTTTAGTTTTAAGATTTGACAATTAAAATGATTATAAAATTTCAAAATTTTTGTAGTAACATGCTCTTTTTCATAAATATTGGGTTTTGATTTTTTAATATATTTTAGGATCTTAAAATTGAAAATTTCTACATCTGAACCAACAGGGAAAAATCTTTTATCATAAGGATAGCAATTAGAGAAATAATCAAATTTTTTTTGAAAATAAATATTCAACATTTTTTTTATCAAAATTGGATCAATAAGAGGACAATCTCCTGTTAATCTTACTATGTTATTTACCTTATATTTTGATGCTGTTTTTATATATCTTTCTAAAACATTATTGGTAGAGCCTCTAAAAGTTTTAATATTTAATTTTTTACTAATCTTCAACAAAATATCGTCTTCCCTTAAATTGGTAGTAGTTAAAATTATTTTTTCCTTTTTGAAGGTTGTCAGTAATCTTAACAACATTATTTCTATTAAAGATTTATTATTATATTCCATTAAAACTTTTCCTGGAAGCCTTTTACTTCCTGTTCTGACTTGAATAATTATGGAAAAATCTTTTTTAATCATTTTTCTAATATTGGTATTTGAAACCATCTCTCACATTTATACCTTTATTGTGAAGAAATTTTTTAGCACCTGAAGGAGTAAGTTCTGTAAAATGGAAAATAGAACCTGCGGCTAATGCAGAAGCTCCGGCATTAATTGCATCGAACATATCTTCATAACTTCCAGCTCCTCCTGAGGCAATTATAGGGGCATTTATTTTGTCAGACAATTTATTTATTAATTTTAGATCATAACCTTCCATAGTTCCCTCTTTATCAATCGAACATAAAATAACCTCTCCAAATTTTTGTTCAGGAATTTTATCAAAAAAGTCTAAAATACTTATTTTTCTATTTTTTGTACCACAATGACTAAAACAATAATATTCATTGCCAATTTTTTTTACGTCAATACTAATTACAATTGATTGAGCACCAATATATTCACTTATTTTCGTTACTAAAGTAGGATCATCATAAATTGAGCTGTTTAAAATTATTTTATCCGCTCCAGATAAAAGTGCATCTTGTGCATCCATGAGACTTTTAATTCCTCCTCCATATGCAAAAGGTATATTTAATTCTTTGGCTATATTTGTTATAAAATCGAAATTTATTATCTTTTTATTTATGGTGGTTTCAATATCTAACAAAACAATCTCATCAACATTTCTTTTATTATAAATTTTAACTAAAGGCATTACATCTGTAATTCTTCTTAAATTTTTAAAATTTTTTCCTTTTACTAATCCCAACTGTTTTTTTAGTAAAGTTGGTATGATTCTAGTTTTTAACATTAAATTTCTAAAAAATTTTGTATTAATTTTAAGCCTGAAGCTGAACTTTTTTCTGGATGAAATTGAACAGCATAAATATTGTCTTTTTGAAAAGCAGATACAAATTCTACATCATAATTAGTAGTTGTTAAAACAAGTTTTTCATCATTACATTTCACAGCAAAATTATGCACAAAATAAAAATCTGAATTATTTTCAATACCATTAAAAATTTTATTTTCTTTTTTAAATTGAACGTTATTCCATCCGATATGTGGTAATTTTAGCTCACAACCTAAATTTTTTAGTTCAAGAACATCGGCCTCAACAAAAGATAAGCCTTTAGTATAATTTTGTTCATTACTGCTTTTACAAAATAGCTGCATGCCCAAACATATTCCTAAAATATCTAGTCCCTTCTCATAAACTAGTTCATTCATGGCATCTACAAATCCAAATTTTAAAAGATATTTCATAGCCTGATTAAAAGAGCCTACACCAGGTAAAATAATCTTGTCACATTTTTTTAGATCATTACTATCATTGCAAATAAAAGGCTCATGTCTTAAATCTTTTATTGATTTTTTTATTGAATATAAATTACCAGAATTAAAATTTATTATAGCTATTTTCATTAAAACCCATCATTGATAAGTTTTAATTTTTTTTGATCATCTTTAATTAATTTTCCAGATTGATCGCACACAAAAATTTCTTTATTTGTAAATCTTTCACAAATTTCATCAAATTCTTTAATGGTCATATCAATTTCCTTTAAAATATCCTCTAACTTTTTTCCTAAGTATGATGAAGGATATTTTCCATCATTTTCTTTTACTAGTTTTATTCCCTCTTCTCTAGAAATCACATTTTGTCTAATCATCCAAGATGCTTGATCTGTAGATCTTGAAAAACCATATTTTAAATATTTAAAATAATCATGAATTCCATGTTGGTGATTATCAATTTTTTCATAACTTAAATTGCCACCTTCGATTGCATTCTTAAAAGGAGTAAAGCCATTTCTTTCAGAAATTTTATAATTTTCTTGATTATTCCAATTAAAATAATACCCCATGAAAATAGCTTTTATTTTTTTTTCTTTGATTATATTTTGATCCGGATAAATATACGGAAGCAATTCTTCTTTTTTAAAGCCATAATGATTAATTAAATCAGAGACCCGAAAACCTAAAAAACCCCCAAACTCCTCCATCCATTCTCTATTCATTATATTTGCGTCAGGTCTAATGGGTCCACCATACTCAAACTGTGGTTGTTCTCCATAAAATACTAATTTTATATTAAGTTTTGCCGCTATTTGAATTGGTTGAGTAAATATTGAGACATGTTCTGCCCAACCAATGTCCCCAATGGTTTCAAGGCAAATTTTATTTAATTTTTTTCTTACTTTTTTCTGTGGAGAAATTTCAATTGTATCAAAACTTTTTTTTAAATTTTCTATATTTTTTTTTCCAATTTCAGATAAATCACATGTAGTTGCTGTCACAATTAATGGGTTTAATCCAAATTCTTTAACGATGAATGCTTGTGCGGTACTATCCTTGCCTCCACTAGATGGAATAATACAATCCCAGTTATCTTTTGCAGATAATTTTTTTGCTTCAACAATTTCTGCTTCAAATAATTTTTTTCTTTTATTCCAATCAATTTTTTTTTTTTTTTCAAAAGACAAACATGCATTACAAATGCCATTTTTATCTATTACTTGCTCTGGTCTACTATTTGTAGCAACACATCTTTTACATCTTATAAACATTTTAATAGAACTGATTAAATTTTAATACTTTGATTCTTAAATTTTCTTTATCTGCAATAAATATTTTGTTTTTAATAACTTTTAAACTAAACGGTTTGTATAATCCAGTACTACTTTTTGATGGTAGAGAAAAACCTTTTTTTTTCCAAATTAAATTTAAATTATCATTATTCTTATTTTCCCCAAACCACATTAAACTTTTTCCTGAAAATGATATTTTAACTAATCTGTGATTAAAACAATCGCTTAAAATAATAAAGTTTTTATAAAAAACTATATCAATTGGTGTATTAAAAGCGCCCAAGTCTTTTCCTTTAATCGATTTACCCTTTTTGGACCAATTGCTGTTAATACTGCCATCATCTCTTTTCCCTATCCAACCTAAGAATATACCTTTTGATGAAAACTTACAAATTCTATGGTTATTACTATCTACTATGTAAAAATTTTTATCAGGTCCAATTTTAAATCCATGAGGTTTATTTAATTTAGCTGAAAAAAACAAATTGTCTTTATTAAAAAGATTATCATTTACTTTATGGTTAATATCTCCAATCCAATCAAAAAAATTAAATTTTTTATATCTTAAAATTTTATTCGTTCCACACTCACTTATATATATAAAGTTGTCTCTAACATAAGTCATGACTGGATCAATTAATCCTCTATTATTTCTAAAGTTAATACCTAATTGTGAAACTAGTTTTTTATGATTTGAAAAGATTGATATCTTTCCACCACCTTTCTCATTGCCATTTCCCATTTCAGAAATATACATATAATCTTTTTTGTCAAAAAAAATATCGTGAGGTTTATATATATTGCTAAATATTTTAAAAATTTTTTGAAAAAAAGATAGTACAATAAATTTTTCAAAAAAACTAATTCTAATCAACTTATTATTTTTAAGTTTATAAATTTCAGTTTGTTTACAATTTTTTTTTATTTCATAAATTAATCCACTTCTAAAATCTGGTATGTATATATTTTCCTTTCTATCTACACCTAATCCATAAGAAGTTTTAAAGCCATAAAAATCTATAATAGAAAGTTTATTATCAATTTTAGTTAGTTTAAATTGAATTGGGGTTTTGATCCTACTAAATATATATAAAATATAATAGATTATATAAATGTTTGTTAATAAAAATATTATTAATAAAAAAAAATTCACTGATATAATTTATTTTAAATATGATATTAATATTAGAATAATCTAATAATAAATAGAAATTTTTAAAAATTTATAATATTTAATTATGTGCGGTTTCGTAGGTTATGTAAAAAATTCAGATAATAAAATTATAGATAAATCTATAATTTCAAACATGAATAAGGCCCTTTCTCATCGAGGGCCAGATAACGAAAATTATTTTGAAACAGAAAATTTAATTTTCGGCTTTAGCAGATTATCTATTATTGATTTAAATTCTAGAAGCAATCAGCCTATGAAAACAAATAATAATGAATTTATAATAGTATTTAATGGAGAAATTTATAATTATTTAGAGATTCGAAAAGAACTAAATCAATTTTTTGAGTTCAATACTGCTGGAGATACTGAAGTTTTGTTAAATGCCTATAGACAATGGGGCACAGAATGTCTTAATAAAATTAAAGGAATGTTTTCATTTTGTATTTATGACAAAAAAAAAAATATTCTTTTCTGTGCAAGAGATCATTTCGGACAAAAACCTTTTTTCTATTTTTATGATAATACAAATTTTGTCTTTGCATCAGAACTTAGAAGCTTAATTAAGTTTCCTTTGATTAATAAAAAATTAAATACACAGTCAATTACAAACTATTTGCACTATGATGCTTTTGTGGGTGATGAAACCATAATTCAGAATTGTTATAAATTAAAAAAAGCAAATTATTTAATTTATGACTTTAAAAAAAACTCTTTAGAAATAAATAGTTTTTGGAAAAATGATTTTAAAAAAAATGATTTAGAAAATATACAAGAAAAATTTGAAAATGTATTTGAAGACTCCTGTAGATTACATTTAAGATCTGATGTTCCTATTGCAATTTATTTAAGTGGAGGATTAGACTCCACATCAATAGCATGCATGTCAAAAAAGATTTTGAAATACAAAAACTTAAAAGCATTTACACTCACTTTTGGAGAGAAAACTTTTGATGAGAATACTGAAGCAGAGGCTACTGCTAAAAAATTAAATTTGGATTTAGAAAATGTATTAATTAGAAAAAATGAGATTTCTACAAAAATTTTAAATCTTTTAAACAAACTTGATGAGCCTCTTGCAGACATAGGTTACATTTCTACAGGCTTAATTGCTGAAAGACTTTATGAACAAAATTTTAAAGTTGTGCTTTCAGGAGATGGGGGTGATGAATTATTTGGTGGCTACGAACCATTTTTAAAATTAAAATATTTTAATTATTTAAAAAAATTTTTCTTTTCAAAACAAATTCTTAATTTGTTATCTAAATTTTTTAAAGATGATTTTAATTATATGAGTTTAGGCTATAAAATGGATGTTTTTAAGAAAGGATTTTTGAAAAATGATGAATTTTATAATTCGAGATGGCTTTGTTCGTTCCTACCTGAAGAAATAGGTTTGATGTTAAATGAAGAAAATTTTAAGAAAAGTTTTAACCCAAATCAAATATATAATTACATTGACAGAATTATAAAGAATACTAATTCTCTCGATCAATATGATAAACTTCTAAGTCAATATCAAAATCATTATCTACCAGATCTTATCTGCAGTCATACAGATAAAGCAAATATGATCTATTCAATCGAAGCTAGAAGCCCTTTTTTAGATAAAGATCTTTTTGAATTAATGAATGCTACAGAAAATAAAAAAAAATATAAAAAAAATTTTTCAAAAATCTTTTTGAGGGAGTTTCTTAACAAAAATGATTTATCTAAAAGTGCTAATCTAGTAAAAAAAAAGGGGTTTGCATTTCCTGCTGCAAAACTAATTAATACTTCATTAAAAGAAAATATTGAAAAAAGTTTTAAGAAAAATAATTGTTTAGAGGATATAATAAATCCTGACTATATATATAAATATCTTGATGATCACTATAATCATAAAAAAAATAATTTTAAAAAAATTTGGAATTTGTTCGTTTTAAACGAATGGATTAATTATAATTTATAGATAAATTTTATTAATTTTATTAATTTTATTAATTTTATTGATCACATAAATTGCATCTAAAGCATTTTTATAATTATTATCAATGTTAAATTTTTTTGATAAAATCTTTTTAATCATTTTATCAAGAGGATTTCCACTAAATGACAATAAATTAACGTTATTTATCTTATGAATTTTTTTTGAGGAGTTAAATGAGTAAATAAATTTAAATAATTTTTTTTTTATTCTAAATGTATAGCTTATTTCTCCTACTTGAGTATTTAATATCCTAAAACTATTTAAGCTTCTTAAGTTAATTTTTTTTGATAAGATATAAAGATCATGATACGCATATCTATAAAGTATATCAGACTTATCTGAACTAAATTTTTTTCTAATTATAATATTATTATTAGTTAATTTAATTTTTTTTGATTTATAATTTTCAATATCCGAAACATACAAATTACATTTAAATTTTTTGGCTTTTTTAATTAGTTTTACACTTTTATCCAAGTCTTTAGTTAATGGTTTTTCACAAAAAATATTTGAACACCTGGAAATATAATAATTACAAATTTCGAAATGCTTTTTTGTATTTGTTAATACAAAGATCCAATCTATTTTATTACAATTAACTTTTTTATATTGATCTTTGCTTCTTAAAATTTTAACTATTTTCACTTTATTTCTTAAACGTGAAATAAATATTTTTCCCCATTTTCCTTTTCCTAATACTATTGCCCTTTTAAGCTTCATCTATGAAATTTATGTAATATTTGAATACCAATTATTTCCTATACGCATTTTATTATTTTGTTTTCTTAATTTAATTGGTCCAAATTTAAAAGGAATTTCAAATTCATTATCTTTTTCTGCTTGATTTACAAGTGAGGTAAGCACATGATCAAATGAATCCATAAATCTAGAATCATCATTTTCAAAATGTAGAGGCTTATTTTCATGAAGAAATTTTTTTATTATTTCTTCTAATGATTTATCTTTACTTATTCTGCCGATTATCATTTTTTCATTACCTTTTCTGTTTAAAAAACCAGCTTCTCTAAATAAAAAAACATCTCCATATAAATCTATAGCAACAGAAATTTGAGTAAAACCAAATTTTCGCATATCTTTTCCATTTACTTTTATAAGGCCAGTATCTACTTGTCCTTTAAATAAAGTTTCTAGCGAGTACCCATAATCGACAAATAAGTTTGGACACATTTTTTCTCTGAGTTCTTCAAACTTAAAAATATTATCTTGGAGTTTTTTTCTCTCATCAAAATTCATTGATTTATTTAATCTGTATTTTCTCTCAGTATCTCTATCTGTTGAATGTTCAGTAACGCTTTGATAATCGTCTCTTAATGTCAAAAAATTTACACCTTCTCCATTTTCCACGTTTTCATTTATACTTTTAATCAAGTTGGGAATTTCTAATAATTGATGTAAATTTTCTGGTAGAATAATAAAATTAAATCCAAATTTCATGGATTTATTCTTTTCATTTCTTTTTTTTAAGAATGAAATTGAATTTCTATAAACTAGTTTAAAGCTTTTTTTTACTCTTGTTATAAATTCATAACTTTCATCATCTATACCATAAAGGGAAATCCTTAAGGAGTCTGCATTCCATATACCTGGATTTTTAGCTAAAAAACCATCAGTTAAAGAATAACCATTAGTAATTATAGGTAAATTAATTCCTTTTAATTTTGCATAATTTACTAACTCTCCTAATTTTGGATTAGTTAACGGCTCTAACCCACCTGACACAGAATAAGACGTATAATTTGGACTTTCATCAAATAATTTTTTGTACATTTCTAAAGAGTCATCAATAATATTTAGAGGATATTTTGCATTTTGATTTCGTCCACAAAAACCACAATAAAACATACATGAAACTCCAGGAAATAAAGCTATTCTTTTTGGGAAACTGTATTCATTGTTTAATGCTTTCTCAGTTAAATTAGAAAAAGGAATTATCGAATTCCAATATTTTTTTGCATAACCATTTTTTAAGATTAAACTTTGTAATAAATCTGTTTCTGAAATTATTTCATTTATCTTTAATAATTGAGGTTTTTCCAAATTCAATTTTTCGGATATTTCTTTTTGTGTCACCCAAGGTTTTTTTGAAAAAATTTTCACTATTTGCTTAATTTTATCAATTTCGTTTATCAAATAATCTTTTTTTATTTTTGGGTTATCAAAAATAATTTGGTCGTAAAATTTTTTTTTTGCATATTCAGAATGAACATCATTTTCAGAATTAAGCCATTGAATAAGTTTGTCATCCATTTTCATTAGATTATCCTTAATAATTCTCTAGCAGTAGTGATTGAAGTATTCCATTTACCTGAAAAAAGAGTGATAACTTTATTATTCACATGTTCAATTCTATTTAATCTTTCATCAGTTTTTTCTTTATTTATTTCTATTGCTCTTACAAGATAAAAAGATCCAATAAATTTTGCTTCATCTAAAAATTTAAAAAAATTTTTACCGTGGTATATAATCTTTTTAAAATTTGAAAATTTTATTTGAGAAATTAACCCTTTATGAATTAATTTAGCTTTATTTGAATTAAATTTAGGTGTGTATCCTTTTTTTATTTCAATTTTGGAAAATTTGTTACTACTTAATAAATGATATTTTGTGCCCACATAAGGATCCAAGCATAAAAACTGACCATCAATAATCATGTAGCTTTTATTAATAAACTTTTCAGGCAATTTTACAATAGTTTTTTCAACAAGTTCAAATTTATATTTTTTCTTAATTTTAATTCCCAGTTTTTGTAAAATAAAATTATTATTTTCATAAGTTGCAATAATTACTTTTTCATATTTTACCAAATCTTTTTTATTAATCATTTTTTTTAATTTTAAATTTATATTTTTATTCTGTTTAATTTTTTTTTTAATTATCTTTATTATCTTAAAAATATTAATATTTTTTTCTATAGAGGAAATTGAGCCCGAAATATTTTTTAACTCATTTAAATTAATTTTGTTAAATGGTAATTTATTTTTTTTTAAAAAATTAATATATTTTTTGTAGGATGTTTTTGATTCTTTTTTTGATACTCCATAAAAATTTTCTGAATTTCCAAATATATTTTTTCCATAAAAATCGAGAAAGTCTTTTTTGGATTTTTGAACTTCAAACAGTGTTTTTACTGATCTTGGATAATGATATCCCATATGAAATCTTAATTGATTTGAAGATGAAGCACCTTCCATTATGTCCTTTTTTTTTTCATATAAATCAACTTTAAATTTTTTACTAAGTATTAAGGCTGCACCAACTCCAAAAAAGCCCGCTCCTATTATTGCAATTTTTTTCATGTAAAATTTTATGAGTTATTTTGAAAAAAAAATATCCTTTTTAAGTCTATAAATCAAACCGATAACTTCAAAAAAAGCACCAAACACTTTAAATCTACTAAATTTAGAAACTCCATATTCTCTTTTGAAAAAATTTACTTTAACTTCACAAAATTTAATTCTTTTATACATGGCACTAATTGCTATGTATCGGTGATAATTTTCTCTAAAAATTATATTTTTTATATTGTCATGTTTAATTAACATGAATTGCGGGCTGGGGTTTTTAACATTTTTTATACCAAGAAATATATTTAATATTGCTTTATAAATTTTTCCACAAAATTTTACAAAAAAAGAATAATTTTTATCCTGATATCCAATAACTAAATCATATCCTTCTTTAACTTTTACTATAAATTTTTTTATATCTTTTGGATCATCTTGATAGTCTCCATCCATAAATATTAAAAAATCTGTCGTAATTAATTCAATGGCTTTTTTAATTGAAAAGGTTTTGCCAATATTATTTTCATTCTCGATTAATTTAATATTAAATTTATTATTATCTTTAATAAAAGATTTAACTAAATTTTTGCTTTGATCGGTTGAGCGGTCATCAATTAATATTAATTCAAAATTAAAGTCAATTATTTCAGATAGTTCTTTTACAAGATCCTCTAATAATCTAATAATGTTTCCTGCTTCATTGTAAAATGGTATTATTATTGAGACTTTTTTCATTTGAATAATTTCTTTTTAAAATCACTATATATTAATAGTTATTAATAGTTATTAATAGAAACAAAAGTAGCAAAAAACTACTTCTTTCCAATCACAACCCAAGAATAATTATCTCTAGAATGTATTGATATATTTTTAAATCCACTGCTTTTAAAAAGTTTCCGACACTCATCTTTAGTGTAATATTTGGCGTATGAGGGATTGAGTTGGTCAAAAATCACATAATTTCTTTTTTCAAAAGATAATTTACTAAAATTGTTTTTGAAATAACCTTTAAGAGGCAAATCAAAAAATTTACAAAGAAATTGATAAAAATAGGTTGTAAAATTTAATAACACCGAAATAAACCTTAGTACAAAATCAGGTAACAAAATTGTAATCCTTCTTAAATTATTAAAGATTAATATATAAAGCTCATTACCCTCATAACCATAAAGCCAACAGACAAAGGTGCCATTCTTTTTTAAAGATTGATAAATTTTTTTACATACCAATTTGGCTTTTGGAGTATGATGTATTACACCTAAAGAAAAACAGTAGTCTATTTTGCTTTTTAGTCTTAAATTCTCTCCTTTTATATTAAGAAATTCAATAGTTTTTTTATTATTTAACAATGGTTTTAAATTTTTTTTTGCAACTTCTATCGCTTTAGAAGGTTCAACAGAATAAATTTTTCTTGGCTTTAGTTTTATCAAATTACTCAAAATTCTTCCACTACCACTACCAACATCCATGCAAGTTTTATTTTTAATCTTTTTTAAGTCAAATGGACCAACCATATCCTTAAAATTTTCTTTAGATCCCCAATATCCACCAAGCTTAGAATCAACTACAAACTGGTTCCCAAAATCTTTGTATGAGTCTTTATGATCTATTCTCATATCTTAAATGTAACATGATTTGGAGTTGTAAAAAAATTTAACATCTTAGTTTATAAATACAGAACTTATAATATTTTTATCCACTTTAATATCGCTTAACTTTTTCAATTTCAAAATTTTTTGAAGTAGTTCTTTTTTCTCTTTATCAAAGAAATAATAATTTGTTATAACATAATCTGCATCTTGTAAAGAATTTACAATTAAAAATCTTTCTCGTTCCTTTTTTCTTAGAGAAAAAAGTGAGTAATAAACCTTGCTTTCACTTAAGTTATAAATATTAATTTTTTCTTTTTTTTCACTTTTAATTATATTTAATAGTTGATCCTTGTAACTTAATGCCCAGTAGTCCATATCAAAATTTTTTGAAACATTTTTACCTGCAAGTATATTAAAATATGATTGTTGATAAGGATGGTTATGAAACATCCAATTAACAATAAATACAATATGAATAATTATCAGAAAATAAGTAGTTAATTTGACCAGCTTGTTTTTCTTTAATAAAATTTGAATCCCGTAGACACTAACAACTAATATCGACGGATATAGATAATAAAAGTGACGCCAACCATTATATAAATTTGGTTCAATCACAAGAACAATTAAAATTGTTCCTAACAAGATAAAAAAAAAATAAAAATACGATATTAAATCTTTTGATTTTGTAAAAAAAAATTTTTTAAATTTTAAATTTAGATATAAACTTCCAATTAGAAAAAAAAATAAATATAATATTGGTATTGTAATCCCCATCCAAAAAAATAAATAAAACCAAGGTAAATTATCGCTAATATATTCCTTCCCATTAAGAAGACTATAAACCTTATAATTCCAAGAGCTCATTTCCTGAAACGCTGTGATAAAATTATTTATCGGGTCAGACCATAAATAAGGCCAAAATAAATAAATAAAAAATAAAGAAAAGGTTAAGTAAATTAAAAGATTAACAAATATTTTTTTTGGATTGCAATTTTTGCTTAAAATTAAAATAAAAAAAAATATATTCTGTATTAAAAAGTAAATACCAGCTATCCTATGATCCACAACTAATGCGGTGAATAAAGAAACCAAAATTAGATTTTTAACATTCCAATTATAAAAAATCTTTATTGTAAAATAATTTAAAAGAATGACTATAGATAAGAAGTAAACATCAATTGTATTATAAAAATAGTTTGCAAAAAATCTTGGTGTAAGAATTAAAAAGAAAAACCCTATTAATGATAATAATTTATTATTGGTTATTAGATATAAAATTTTATAAAATGCCATTGAACTAATAAAAAAAATAGTAAAATTTACATAATGATGAAGTAAAAATTGATTATACTTATCATGTATATTAAAAAGTACTTCTATTAGTCCTATTAATGCAGAATAATAAGCGCCGTAAGATTTGCCCTGATATTCAGAATCTAAATTTGGAATATTTTTTTCACCAATATAAAAGTTTGTAAAGTCTGGAAAAAAAATGCTTCCTACGTATTTTAATGTTACAAATCCGTGGCTTCTAAAGCTATACTCATCCTGAGAGACACCATAATCACTTAATATAATTATACAAAATACAAAAAAGAGTAAAAAAACAAAATTTACGATATGGTTATTTTTAATGTCAGGCATTTTTGTTTAAAAATTTTTAAAAAATTAATACAAAATCTATTTGAAAATAAAATTTTTTTCAGTGCATAAATCAAGCCGATTGAGCTATTAG
>CERI01117183.1_pt1 | contig 25278 bp, 26 predicted proteins | sample 350261 | NCBI WGS metagenome assembly CERI01 (sample SAMEA2620979, study PRJEB7988) | marine metagenome | isolation source: saline water (ENVO:00002010), including
GTAATTTATGTAAGATTGTGGGGAATAATGGTAAATGTTTAAAGGTATCCATAACATAAACTTGGATGGAAAAGGCAGGTTAACTATACCAACCAAGTATAGAAATACTATTAGTGATCAGTCGAATGGCAATATGGTTGTTACGATTGATTCAGAAGAAAAATGCTTACTCCTTTATCCGGCAACTATTTTCTCTAATATTGAAAGTAAAATCAATGACTTACCAAGCTTTACTAAAAATACTAGAAGAATACAGCGCTTACTAATAGGCCATGCAGAGGATTTAGAGTTAGATTCCAACGGAAGAATATTATTACCTAAGCCTCTTAGACTCGTTGCTGAGATGTCTAAAAAAGTCACTTTAATAGGACAAGGTCAAAAATTTGAAATTTGGAGCGATGATATTTGGAATAATAAAGTCAATAAATGGAGATCTGAAGAAACAGATGAATCAGAGGAATCTGTTTTATCAGATATTAGAATTTAATGAAATTAGATAGATATTATAGAGCATTGGGTGTAACTGGAAATGAAGACGTTAGAGTCATCAAACAGGCATTTATGAGAGTTGCTCAAAAATATCATCCTGATAAGAACCCTGATGATATTAAGTCAACTGAGAAATTCATAGATGCAAGAAATGCATATGAACATATTATGAAATATAAAAAAGGTATTCAATAATGATTGCTCCGAAACATATACCCGTAATGCTTAATCAGTCTATTAATGCTATGAAGATTGTGCCTAATGGTACTTATGTTGATGCGACATTTGGATTTGGCGGCCATTCAAGAAAGATTTTAGATGCTTTAGATTCCGATGGTCGACTCTATGCAATCGATAAAGATACATATGCGATTAATATGATTAGAGAAGATATTATTAGCGACAAAAGATTCACCCTTAAACATGGATGTTTTTCAGAATTAGAAAATTTTTCTAGAGAATGGGGCATATATGGTTCAATAAATGGAATTCTATTTGATTTAGGAGTCTCCTCGCATCATCTTGATGAAGCAGGTAGAGGATTCAGTTTTAATAAAAATGGACCTATAGATATGAGGTTTGATCAATCATCTGGTATTTCTGCTTGCGAATGGTTAGAAACCGTTGATGAACAAACGTTATCACATATAATTTGGAAGTATGGAGATGAAAGGTACTCGAGACGTATCGCTAGAGCAATAGTATACCAGAGGGATCAAGAAAAAATTTCAGATACTGGACAGTTAGCCAAAATAATAGATAAAGCTATGCCTAGAAATGAAAAGCATAAACATAATGCCACAAGAACGTTTCAAGCCATAAGAATCTTCATGAATAAAGAGTTAGAAGTTTTAAAAGATGTATTGAGTAATAGTTATAATATTCTGGCTCCAAAAGGTAGATTAGTACTTTTAACATATCATTCTCTAGAAGACAGAGTAATTAAAAATTTTCTTGCGGTAACGGATGAAAATATTTCTACTCCAAGAAACTTACCTATAAAAAGTGAATTTTTAAAAAAAATGTTCAATATTGTTGCTAAGTCAATTAAACCTAGTAAGGATGAGATTGATTTAAATCCAAGATCTAGGTCTGCGAAATTAAATATACTGGAAAAAGCTAATGAGGATTATGTTTAATTTATTTATATTATTTATTATTACAATATCAGCTTTTACCGTTGTTCATTTAAAGCATAAAAATAGAACCATGAATATTAGTATTGAAAATATTGAGCAAGAATTATCTTTCGAATTAAATGAGCATAAGAGGTTGCTGGATACTAAGGGAAAACTAATTAATCAGAAGTTAGTAAATACCAATATTGAAAAAAGTCTTGGAATGGAAATTCCATCAAAAAAGAAAATAATTTATTTAGATTTGGTTGAATAAACCGGAGGTGTAGTATGTTTGAGTTAGTTAATGAGTATAATCAGAATGCTGTGATAAAGGTGATTGGTGTTGGCGGCGGTGGTGGTAATGCTGTCATGTCAATGCTTGAATCTAAGATTCATGGTGCAGAATTTATTTTAGCAAATACAGATTCTCAGGCTTTGAGAGATGTGAAAGGCGCTACAATGATACAAATTGGATCAGAGATCACTAAAGGTCTAGGAGCAGGAGCTGATCCAGAAAAAGGAAGGCAAGCAGCTTTAGAAGCAAAAGAAGAGTTATCTTCTGCTATTGAAGGTGCTGATATGTTATTTATTGCTGCAGGAATGGGTGGTGGTACCGGCACTGGAGCCGCATCAGTTATTGCTCAAATTGCAAGAGATGCAGGAATATTAACAGTAGCTGTTGTAACAAAACCATATGAGTTCGAAGGAGCTAAAAGGATGTTGCATGCTGAGCAAGGTATAGAAGCATTGAGTGAGTGGGTTGACTCATTGATTGTAATACCTAATGAAAAGCTATCTGAAGTATTTGGAGGTGATAACTCAATATTCTCATCTTTTGAAAATGCAAATGATGTTTTGAGAGGGGCTGTAAAAGGTATTGCTGAAATTATAACCATAAGAGGTTTCATTAATGTTGACTTCGCTGATGTTAAAACTGTAATGTCAGGCAGAGGTAAAGCAATGATGGGTTCTGGTTGTGCGACAGGTGATAATCGTGCGGAAGAAGCTGTTCAAGCCGCATTAAATAGTCCTTTATTAGATAATATAGACTTGCATGGCGCAAGTGGTGTATTAGTTAATATTACAGCTGGAGCAAATTTAACTTCTAATGAGTTTGGTGTAATAGGCGAGCGAGTTAAAGAAATTGCAAATGAAAATGCAACCGTTATTGTAGGTTGTATAAAAGAAGAAGATAGTTTGGGAGAATTAAGAGTGACTCTGATAGCAACAGGTTTTGAAGAATTTTCTGAAAATCCAGATGCTTTAGAAGAAAATATATCTCATAGTCAAACAGGCATATCTTCATCTAATGGAACAATGGCAGCAATGACAACAGCCAATGTTTCATCAACAGCAACTTCTAGCTATAGTGATCCTATAACTAGCAATACAATTACAGAAAAAGAAAAAGTAGAGAATATAGATATACCTGCTTTCTTAAGGCAACAAGCTGACTAGTAAAAGTAATAGCTTAAGCAAATATATGTGGAGACAATATTTTATATTATTTATTGTCTCCATAACTTTTCTTCTCATCACAGCAAGAATTATTTTATTACAAGGGTTTGACACCGATTGTTTTTTATTTAATAAGTCTGACTGCAAAGTTAATCTCAGCCATGTAGCAGATAAACGCCAAATAGATCATAGGATAATTAAAAAATATAGAGGTATGATTTACGATAGAAATGGTGAAATTCTTGCAATGAGTCTACCTAAAAAAACATTATGCATTAATGTTTATAAAGTTAAACAATTACTAAAAATAAAGGATATAAAATATAGTAAGTTACTCAAAATGATTGGATTGTCTGAAAAAGATTTTTCAAAAATATTGAAGAAACACTCGAATAAGAAAGAATATTATTTAAAAAGAAAGCTAGATGATAGTCTTGCATCAAAAATAATGGATTTAGATCTACCATATATTTATTTTATATCTGAATTTTCTCGTGTTTATCTTGGAGGGTCATATTTTTCTAATATAATTGGATTTACAGATATTGATGACAATGGTCAAGCAGGTATAGAGTACTCAAAAAATAAAGAATTAAGTCCTACTCCAGGAATCAGAAAAGTTAGAAAAGATAATCTTGGACGCTCAGTTGAACTAATTGAGCTTATTAAAAAACCAATACCAGGAAAGAACATACATCTATCTTTAGACAAAAGGATTCAGTTTATTGGATATGATATTTTACAAAAACATGTAGAGAGTAGTAATGCTGATAGCGCGTCACTTGTTTTGATAAAAAATACAACAGGTGAAATAATTTCTATGGTGAATTATCCATCATTTAATCCTAATAATAGACAAGAGATGACTGGGCATAAAATAAGAAATAAAGTAGCAACATATACATTTGAGCCAGGATCCATCATGAAACCATTTGCAGTATACACAGCATTAGAGACAAAATCTGTTGATTATAATTATACTATTAATACCTCTCTAGGTTTCGAATTAAACAACAAGCCTCTCAAAGATTATAAAGACTTGGGGATTCTAGATCTAAAAGGAATCATTCAGAAATCAAGTAATATTGGAGCAGCAACCCTGTCAAAAAAAACAAATAGAGAGGATATATATAATACTCTAAGAGATTTAGATTTTGGTGGCAGTCTATATATTGATTGGCCTGGCGAACAAAATGGAAATCTGCATCATTATAATGATTGGTCTGAAGATGACCATGCCTCTATTAGTTATGGATATGGAGTATCAGCAACATTATTACACTTAGCTAATGCTTATGTTACATTAGCCAATTATGGAAAAAAGATTCAATTAACATATGAAAAAGTAAATAAGAATGAAATCTATTATGATGAAGTTCTGAGCAAAAATATTTCAAAAGAGATCATTAAGATGATGAGGTCTGTCATTGAGATAGGAGGTACAGGAAGAAAAGCTAAATTAGAAAAATATTCTGTTGCTGGGAAAACTGGCACATCAAGAATGATAGATAATGGTAAATATAATATAAATAAACATAATGCAATATTTGTAGGTATTGTGCCAGCCTCTAAGCCCGAGTATGTAGCTGCAATTATTGTTCGCAATCCTAGAAAAGGTAACGCATCGGGAGGAAGACATGCTGCGCCTATATTTAAAGAATTTATGAGTCATTCATTAAATTTATTAAGAGTTTATCCAGATATTAAATAAATCATGAATAGCCATATTAGAAATATAATTAAATTTGCACAAGAGATTAATCCCAATATTGTAAACTTTACAAAAATATTTTCTTTTCATAGCAAAGATAACTGTAAAAATAAAATATTAGTCCTCAATAATTTATCCAGAAAGGACATGTATGATTATATAAATGAGGCTATAGATGATGGAATTATTGGATTAATTATAACAACTACTATTAATATTAATTTCTTAAAAAAAGATATTCCAGTTTTTAAATCAAAATATTTAAATGATAATTTAAATATATTTCTTGATTATTTATATAATGAACCGCTTAAAGATAAAAAAGTAATAGGTGTGACTGGTACAGATGGTAAAACATCAACCTGTCATTTTATTGCTGAGAGTTTGACTAAACTAGGGAACAAGGTTGGTCTAATATCTACAGAAGGCAATGGGATATATCCAAGACTAAAGCGTACAGGTTATACAACGCCGAGAAGTGACATTTTATATAAAACATTTGATAATTTTAGAAGAAAAAAAGTAGATATTATTGTAATAGAGTGTTCTTCCCAAGGTTTGGATCAGGGAAGATTAAATCATATAACTTTTAATGATTCTATAGTGACAAATCTCAATAAAGATCATATCGAGTACCATAAGACATTTAAAAATTACATAAAGTCTAAGCAAAAACTTTTGGATATGACTATGGGAAACATTTTTTTAAATATAGACTGTAAGAATACTATATCTAAATTTAGTAATATTAAAAAATCAAAAATAATAACTTATGGAAGTCATGTAGATGAAAAAATAATAGATCGCTTGACTAAAACATCAGATATATTGGAAGATCACTTTGTAAAATCTAATCGATCTTTATTATATAAGCTTCTCATTAATGAGAGCTATTCATTAAATAAAATCAAATTTATTCTAAATAAGAGATCTAAAGCCATTAGGGGGCGTATGAATTATTTCAGGGATAGAAGAAGTAATGCTGTATATATAATAGATTATGCGCATACAGAGAATGCCCTAGAGCTACTTTTAAGAGATATAAAAATAAAGTCTGGAAAACTATTTTTAATAACTTTATTTGGTTGTGGCGGAGATCGTGATGTCAGTAAAAGGTCTAGAATGGGTATAATTGCTAAAAAATATTCTGATAAGATTATTCTAACCGATGATAACCCAAGAAATGAAGACTCTATGAATATAATTGATGATATTCATAGTAAAATAAAAGATAAGTCTAATATTTATATTATACCGAATAGAAAGAAGGCAATTAAGAAAGCACTTTCGATGTCTACAAAAGATGCTGTGATAATTTTTGCTGGTAAGGGTAATGAAGATAATATTATTTATAATAATAAAGTTATAGTTCATAATGATATAGATTATTTAAAAAAATTATTGAAATGAATATATCAATACCAGAATTAGAAAATATCTTAAAATCAGAAGTGATTAATATTAATACTCGAGTTTCTATTGATGGAATCTCTATTGATTCTAGAACAATTGGTAAAAATGAATTATTTATCGCTATAAAAGGTAGTAACTATGACGGGCATCTATTCATCAATGATGCGATAAAAAATGGCGCGTCACTTGTTATTTCTGAAAATCTTTTGGAAGACTTTCCATGTATTTGTGTTGATGATACGACGGATGCCTTGACCAATATTGCTAAATTTTATGCAGATAAGGTCAATCCTTTGGTAATCGGTATTACTGGAACAAATGGAAAAACTTCTGTGACAAATATGACTTCCATGATCCTTCGGACATATAAGCAGACATTGAGTACATATAGAAATTATAATAATCAAATAGGGTTACCATTATCAATATTGAAAGGGACAGAAGCAGATGAGGTTTTTGTTCTAGAAATGGGAGCTAGTAAAGTTGGTGATATAAAAGAATTAGTTCAAATTGCAAAACCAACTATAGTAGCTCTATTAAATGTTTCTCCAGCTCATATGGATAGTTTTAAAAATATTGAAAATATTATTAAAACAAAAGAAGAGATTTTATCATATCAAGGGTATCCAAAAACTGTCATACTGAACCTGGATGATCACAATTTTGAAAGGTGGTTATTAAAAGCTAACAAGAATAAAATTATTACAGTATCTATTAGCCAGTCTGCTGATTATTGCATCTCTGGTTCAAATAACCACAATATATGCGTTAAAACACCATATTCAGATATTACAAATTTGCATGTAAATGATTTAGAGACCCATACTCTTAATAATATTCTATTTTCAATAGCGCTTTCATATGAAGCTGGAGCTAGATCCCCAAATGTTATAAAAGGACTCTATGATTATAATGATATAGATGGAAGATTTAGTATAAAGGAAGGGCAGCATGGATCTAGAATTATTGATAGTTCTTATAATGCTAATCCACAATCTTTTATGGCTTCCATTAATTCGCTTGTAAAATTAGATGGTAATCCTTGGCTTATTATGGGTGATATGGGTGAATTAGGTGATAACTCTGAGTTTTACCATAAGCAAGTAGTGCAACATGCATATGAGATGGGGATTAAAAAATTATTTGTAATTAGTAAATATGCAAGCGCAATCCTTAAGGAATTTGGTAAAAATTCATATGATTTTGACTCAATTGATGCATTAATTTCCTTTATCAAGCCACAACTCAATGATAATGTTAATATCTTAGTAAAAGCATCGCGTTTTATGGAATTTGAGATTATTGTGAATGCATTAACTGAAAGGAACGATTAATAACTATATGCTTTATTATTTATTTGACTATTTAGCTCAGTATAATTCTGGGTTTGATGTTTTCCATTATCTTACGTTAAGAATCATATTGGCTGCTCTAACAGCTCTGATAATTTCTTTGATACTTGGGCCCATAGTAATTAATTATCTGAATAGTAAAAGTTTATACCAAAGTATAAGAAGTGATGGCCCAAAATCACATATTGAAAATAAATCTCAAACGCCATCGATGGGCGGTCTTATCATAATAATATCTATAATATTTAGTACATTTCTTTGGTCTGACATTTTGAATAAAAATATATGGGTATTATTGTTCACATTAATATCATTTGGAGGAATTGGTTTCTATGATGATTATCAAAAGTTTATTCATTCATCAAGTGATGGAATAAGCGGAAAGAAAAAATTAATACTCCAAATTATTATTTCTAGTTTCATAGCATATTTTATTTTTAGCACATCAACAAGTTTAATAGAGTTAGAACTAATGCTTCCCTTTTTAAAAGATTTCGCATTATATCTTGGAATATTTTTTATACCTTGGTCCATATTAGTTATTATTGGTTCTAGTAATGCAGTAAATTTAACTGATGGTTTAGATGGACTTGCTATTTTACCTTGTATATTAATTGCCGCAGCATTTGTTTTATTTGCTTATGTTGAAGGTAATTTTAATATTGCTAATTACTTGTTAATTCCTTATTTGCCTGGAGTATCTGAGGTTGCAATATTCTCTAGTACTATTGTTGGCGCAGGACTTGGTTTTCTTTGGTATAACTCATACCCAGCTGAAGTATTTATGGGGGACGTAGGATCTTTATCGTTAGGTGCTGTCTTAGCTACAATTGCGATTTTGCTAAGACTCGAAGTTGTATATGCGATAATGGGAGGTGTTTTTGTTGTAGAAGCTTTATCTGTAATTATCCAAGTAGCCTCATTTAAATTATTTGGTAAAAGAGTTTTTAGAATGTCACCTATTCATCATCATTTTGAACTTAAAGGTTGGCCAGAACCAAAAATCATTGTTCGTTTCTGGATTATAACCTTTGTTTTGGTTCTCATAGCTTTAGCATCATTAAAAATTAGATAAAATGTCAAAAAATAAATTAATACTAGGTATTGGCATTACAGGCATATCATGCGCAGATTTTTTTAAGTCTAAAGATATCCCCTTTAGGATATTTGATACTAGAGATAAAGACTATTTTCTTAATTCTAACTTTAGAGGAATTAATCTTGATTCTATTTATTTTAAAGAGTACCCCGTTGATCTTCTAAGTAATGTTGATGAAGTAATAATTAGCCCAGGTCTGGATAAAAATCATAGGATATTTAAAGATATTAAAAGACATAACATTAACATTACAACAGATATTGATATCTTTAAAAGATACTGTGATAGTAAGCTAATATCCGTTACCGGAACTAATGGAAAGACTACCATGGTGACAATGCTAAAATATGCATTTAATAAAATAGGTTATAGTTGTATTGCGTGTGGAAATAATGGAATACCTCCTCTTTCAATCATAAACAATACTTATGATTACATCATACTTGAGCTATCTAGTTATCAGCTTGAGTATATGTCAGATTTAAAATCATTTATTAGTGTGATTACGAATATTGAAAATGATCATCTGGAGCGACATAAAAATATAGAAAATTACTCAAAAATAAAATTATCAATATATAATAATTCATCTTTTTCCTTAGCTTCAAATTCAATTAATCATCTTACTGATGGTACAAAAAAAATTAAGACTTATGGCATAACTGATACTGAAGAAATTATTATTAATGGCTCCATAATTAAAGATTTAAATTACGATGGCTCCAAGATATATTTTAAAAATGAAAATTTAGAATATAAAGGAAAGCATAATCTTGAAAACATATTAGGAGTTATCTCTATATTAGATATTATTAAGGTTAATATCAAGAATTCCTTAAATGCTTTAAGTGATTTTAATTATTTACCTCATAGAATAGAGTTGATTGAATCATCAAATAATATAAATTGGTATAATGACTCAAAGTCTACAAATTGTGCATCAACAAAGGCTGCACTGGAGTGCATCGATGAGAAAATTATTTTAATACTTGGCGGATCTATGAAGGATATGAATTATGAGTCATTGAGTTCTTTGATAAATCAAAAGGTTAAACTTGTAATATTTATTGGCGAAAATAAAGAATATATCAAGAGCCAGCTAAAAATAACTACTAAAACGATAGATGCCAAGAGTATTGAGTCTGCCGTTGAAATATCATTATCACACTCATTAGCTAATGATAATGTTTTGTTATCTCCTGCCAGCCCAAGCTTTGACATGTTTGAAAATTATGAAGAAAGAGGTGCTGCATTTATTTCTGCGGTTCAGAACATTGTTAAGTGATTTTATTAAAAAGAATATATTAATTAGTGAAAGCCAAGGCATAGATCATACCTTAATCATATGCTTTGTTGCTTTATTATCTATAGGAATGATAATGATTACTTCAGCTACACTTGATTATGCATTAGATCAGAAATCAAACCCTTATTATTTTATTACTAAACATTTAATCTATTTATCCATGGGAATAGTTCTTTCAGCAATAATTTCTAAAATTAAACTAAGTTTTTATTATGATTATGGAAAATATTTTTTATTATTTTCTTTTATTATTTCATTGATAATATTTATCCCTGGGTTAGGAAAAGAAATAAATGGAGCAAAAAGATGGCTTGACTTAGGTTTTATAACTATACAGGTTTCTGAAGTGTCAAGATTATTTGTGATGTTTTGGATTTCTGGATTTATTGTCAAACATGATGTAACCAAGAGTTTTAATAAATGCCTATTCATGATTGTTGCATTATCTTTAATTATTCTTTATCAGAAAGATTTTGGTAGTACAGCGCTACTTGTTTTTACATTTTTTTCTTTAATGTTAGTAGCTGGGGCACATTTAAAATATTTATTTTCTTATATATCACTGGCTTTTCTAACAGCTGTCCCATTGATACTCTATGAGCCATATAGATTTAGGAGAATCATATCTTTTATGAATCCTTGGGATGATCAGTCCGGGGGTGGTTACCAACTTATAGCATCACTCTTAGCATTTGGAAAAGGAGGATTTTTTGGTTTAGGGTTAGGCTCTAGTGTTCAGAAACTTAGCTATTTACCTGAGTCATATAATGATTTTATATTTGCTTTAATTGCTGAAGAACTTGGGCTATTTTTTTCTTTAATTGTACTTATCTTATTTGGTATTATTTTGTTTAGAATTGTCAGGCTTGCTAATAAATCATATGATAATAATCTTATATTTGCAGGAAATTTAAGTTTTACATTAGGTTTTTTTATTACTTATCAGGCTTTAATACATATAATGGTTAATACAGGTTTGGCTCCAACTAAGGGGATGGGATTACCGTTTATTAGTTATGGAGGAACCAATCTTTTAATGATGTTTATTTTTATTGGTCTATTGATTAGAATACAAATTGAAAATCGCCAGAAAATTAGTCATGCTGTTAAAAGAGGGTATTAATTTAATATGAAAATAATTGCAATTCTAGCTAGCGGCACTGGTGGACATGTATATCCTGCATATACTATTGCGCAAGAATATATAAAGCTTGGTTATAAGATTTTATGGATTGGAACTAAAAATGGTCTTGAAAATAAAGTAGTAAATAATTCATCAGTAATTATCGAACATGTAAGTTCCCAAGGGATACGAGGGAAATCATCACTGAAAAAAATATTAGGCCTATTTAATTTTTTAAAATCCATATATGAATCATTTATGCTGCTTAAAAAATATAAGCCATCTCTGGTAATTGGATTTGGAGGCTATGTTAGTGTTGGAGCCTCTATAACTTCTTTTCTATCATCAATACCAATGGTAGTTCATGAACAAAATTCAATAGCTGGTACAGCTAATAAAATTAATTATTATTTTGCTAAACGTGTTTATGAAACATTTCCTTTAAGTTTTAAAAAAAATAGTAAAAAAATAATACATACGGGTAATCCTGTTAGAACATCATTTGATAAAGTAAAGAAACCTGAAGAAAAATATGTCGATAATAATCCTTGCATCAATATTTTAGTTATGGGAGGTAGCCAAGGTGCAGAATTTTTAAATAATACAATGCCTTTTGCTTTTTCTCACTTTCATAGTATTAATATCTCCATAAAACATATTAGTGGCCCTAATCATGCGGAGTTGGTACAAAATAAATATTTAAAATATTCTATAGATGCAACTGTGCTGGCATATTCTGAAAAAATCGAGGAGTTATATGATTGGGCAGATTTAGTGATATGTAGAGCTGGTTCGACATCTATATCTGAACTATCAAAAATAGGAATAGCGGCCTTGTTAGTTCCGTTTCCTCATGCAACAGATAACCACCAATTTTTTAATGCTAGCCATCTAGCTAAGAATTCTGCTGCTATTTTGTTAGAAGAAAAAATAGATTTTATTGAGAATTTTGTCACTATTGCCAACATTCTCTTAAATGATCAAAAGCGGATGTATATGTTATCAAAAAATATACAAAATATATTTCCGTCAAATGCTATAAATATTATTATGGAAGATTCTTTGAAACTAATTAGATAAACTATGATAATACAAAAAAATATAGCCCTAAAAAGTTTTACAACAATTCGCATTGGTGGAAATTCAAATAAAATATATCTTCCAGAATCTCTGGAAGATATATCTAGATTGAAAAAAATATTATTATTGCCAAAAACACTGGTTATCGGTAAAGGCTCAAATATTGCATTTTCAGATAATGGATATAAGTCTGATATTATTTCTTTAAGTAAATATCATAATAGGCATATTTCCATCATTGATAATAAATATATATCTGTTTCTGCCAGCATATCATGTGCGAGACTCGCAAAGTTTTGCCATAAGAAGTCTATAGCTGGCTTTGAGTTTCTTCATGGAATACCAGGAACAATTGGTGGAGCATTAGCAATGAATGCTGGTGCATTTAAACAATCAATATGGAATTCTGTTGATTCTGTTAATGTCGTTAATAGCATAGGCGATATAACGAATATTTCATATAAAAAAGTTAAAACTTCTTATCGTAGTGTTGATAAAAATAATATTTTATTATTTTTAGATGCATTATTAGTTATAAATAAAAGAAAGGTATTTGATGTAAATCTTCTTAAAGAATATTCCAAGCATAGAAGCATTACTCAACCTGTAAGACAATGGTCGTCAGGCTGTATCTTCAAGAATCCCTCAAAGAATACTCCAGCAAGCTCACTTATTGATTCTCTTGATATTCAAAAAAGAAAAATTGGCGGTATATATATATCAAAAAAACATTGTAATTATTTTATTAATGATGGAAGTGGTTCATGTAAAGATCTCATTCAGCTAATCAAATATGTTTCAAAATTAATTAAAAATAAATATAATATCTCTTTAACCAGAGAGATTTGTATATACTCAAATAGTAATGAATAAGTTATCTGGAAAAAATATTGGAGTATTATGTGGTGGTTGGTCTGATGAAAGACCAGTATCTTTAGATAGCGGTAAATCTGCTTATGAATCACTCCTAGGCAATAATTTAAATACTTTTATTTTTGATTTTCAATATGATGATATTGATTTACTTTCTAAATTTATTAAATCTAATAATATAGACCTTGTGCTAAACTTAATTCATGGGTCTGGTGGTGAAGATGGTCTAGTACAAAGTTATTTAGACAGGTTATCTATTAAATATGTTGGCTCAAACTCAAAGTCTTCAAAACTTTCATTCAATAAGGTTCATACCAAAGAAATTTGGTTAAGAAATAAATTAAAAACACCAAATTATTTAAAATTATCTGATAATATTTCTTCAAAAGATATAAAGGAAATGTTTGATGAAAAATTTATTTTAAAACCATGTGAATCTGGGTCAAGCGTAGGTATAAAAATATTTGATAGCGCTAATTTTTATTCATCTAGCTGCACTGATATATTAAAAAAACTTTCCCTTAATAGCGCCAATGCACATGAGTATTTTATTGAAGAATTTATTACTGCTCCAGAATATACTGCTCCTATTATCAATAATGAAGTTTTTCCAATAATTAAAATAGAAACAAAGAGAGAGTTTTATAATTATGAAGCTAAGTATTTAGATAATGATACTATTTTTTCATTTCCTGAGTTTTCAGAAGATGTCCGTGAAAATATTAATTTAATTTGCATGAAGGCCTTTAATAGCATGGGATGTTCTAACTGGGGGCGTGTTGATTTCTTTATGGATAAAGATTCATCAATTAATTTAATTGAGATTAACTCTATACCAGGAATGACTGATCATAGTTTAGTTCCTAAGTCTGCAAAAGAGAATGGCTTTTCATATGATCAATTACTTTTATTACTTTTAGAGTATTAATATGAAAAGAACTCTTATCTTTTTTGGCTTGTTTTTATTATTTATTGGTGCATATAATTATCCTCTTTTTTTTGGCGCAAATCCTGTAAAACATATTTTTAAAGAAGGAACATTTGAGCATAGTAATCAATCTAGAATAGATGATATTTTAAAAGAGTATATTTCTAAAGAAATTTACCGAATTGACTTACGAAAGCTAAAGAATGAAATAGAAGAAGATCCTTGGATAAGAAACGCGCAAATCATATTAAATCCTCCACATAAAATTATTGTTAAGATATCTGAGTTCAAGCCTATGTTTTTATGGAATAATATATCATATGTAGATGAAGAAGGGTTTTCTATTGAAAGTGGGAGACACCCCATTAAAAATATTTTAGAGATATCTAGCGATCAAGATGATGAAGTTTTCATGCATAATTTATATTTAAACCTTGAAAGAATGCTGTCTGAGATTGATATTAATATTATTAAATTATCTAAAAATCACGAAATGATTATTATACTAACTTCAAAATATAGATTTTTGGTGCGTCATAGTGATTATGAATCAAAGATGAAAGAGTTTTTGTCTGTATATGAGCAGTTTTTATTAACTCAAAAGTCTGGAAAAATCAGAAAGAATATTGATTTAAGATACCCTACAGGTTTTGCTGTACAGTAAAAAATGATATTATAGAGTATGGCAAATACTACAATTAAAGATGAATTTATCGTTGCTCTTGATATAGGAACTACTAAAGTTTTATGTTTAGTTGCTGACTATGATGAAGATGGAGAGTTAAGGTTAGTGGGCATCGGTCAAGAGTCATGTAATGGCCTAAATAAAGGTGTTATTTCTGAAATTGATGCAACCGTGAGAAGTATTCGCAAAGCAAAAGATCAGGCTAGAGCCATGACAAATTGTAAATTTACTAAAGTAATTACCGGTATTGCCGGGAATCATATTCAAAGTTATAATGGTAATGCAGCTATTAATATTCTAAATGATGAAGTCACGCAAGAAGATAAAGATAAGGTTATAGCAAGTGCAAGTGATATTAGCATACCTGCTGATCAAGAAATTCTTCATAGAATACCTCAATATTTTACCATAGATGGACAAATGGGCATAAAAGAGCCAATTGGAATGGCAGGTAAAAGATTGGAAGCAAATGTCCATGTTATTACATGTTCAACAACTGCTAAGAAAAATTTAACAAAATGTATAGAAAATAGTTTTTTAGAAGTTGATGAATTTGTATTGCAGCCGGTAGCTTCTAGTTATTCAGTTTTAACAGATGAAGAAAAATCTTTAGGTGTATGTCTTGTAGATATTGGTGGAGGAACTACAGATATTGCTATCTTTACTGATGGCGATATAAAGCATACTGCTGTAATCCCTCTTGCTGGCCAAATGGTCACCAAGGATATTCAAATAGGATTACGTACTTCATTTGAAGCAGCTGAAGATATAAAACAGAAGTATGGTAGTTTAATTAATGAGACAAATGATACTGCGGTGAATATACCAGTACCATCAATTTCTGATAAACCTGCATCTGAAGTTAATAAACCAATTCTTACACATATGATTACTTGTAGAGTGGATGAGATATTCCAACAAATAGAAGAGGAAATTAACTCTAGTGGGTGGGTATCAAAAATTAGGGCTGGTATTGTTTTTACTGGCGGAGGTTGCAAGCTAAATGGCCTAGATGCATATGCTGAAAATAAATTACTGATGCCAACAAGGATAGGCAGTCCAAAAGAAATAACTGGAATACAAAACTTGAGCGGAAAAACAAGATATGCAACAGCTGTCGGGTTATTATTGTATAAAGATGAAAAGCTTAGTGAGATGCCTCATAGACAAAAATCTGAAAATCCATTTCTAAGATATTTTGAAGTAGTTTGGAAAAAATTCGCAGTGTATTTTCAGCGGGAACTTTAATATAAATATTTTGTCTAAACTAATATAATTAGTTCTAAAATGCTTGAAATTACTTAACATTTATTAAGAATTACTATAATATACATACTAAATATATGCTTAAACAAAGAACATTGTCCAGTAAAATAAAGGCCTCAGGAGTCGGGCTTCATACTGGGAAAAAAATAACTCTAACTTTAAAACCAGCACCAGTAAATGCAGGGATTGCTTTTGTAAGAACAGATCTTAAGTCTGACCCAATCAAGGCGTCTCTAGAGAATGTATATGACACTAGACTCTCTACAACTTTATCAAATAAAACTGCTAAAATATCAACAGTTGAACATTTACTTTCTGCTCTAGCGGGTCTAGGGATAGATAATGCTCTAATAGAACTCGATGGTCCAGAAGTACCAATAATGGATGGTAGCGCAAGACCATTTGTATTTATGATTCAATCTGCTGGTATCCAAGAACAAGATGATACCAAGAAGTTCATTAGGATCAAGAAAAAAATTGAAGTGAGACAAGATGAAAAATGGGCAAAAATTGAACCTTTTGATGGATTCAAAGTAGCCTTTACAATTGATTTTAACCATCCAGCATTCAGTGAAAGCTCGCAGTCGTCTGAAATAGATTTTTCTTCTGTGTCGTACTTAAGTCAAGTAAGCCGTGCTAGAACATTTGGTTTTGCCAAAGATATTGAGTTATTACGTAAAAATAATCTAGCATTAGGTGGAAGTGTTAATAATGCAATAGTGATTGATGACTACAAGGTTATAAACGAAGAAGGAGTTCGTTTTCAAGATGAATTCGTTAAACATAAAATATTAGATGCGATTGGTGATTTATATTTATTAGGACATGGATTAATTGGCTCTTTTTCTGCTTATAAGTCTGGACACCATTTGAACAACCTCTTATTAAGAGAATTAGTTAATAATGTAGATGCCTGGGAAGAAGCAACCATTGAAGATAATGAAAAGTCTCCAATATTTTATAGTACGCCTGAACCTCATATTATTCAGTCATAATTAATAATAGTCACTTTAATATCATCAATTTTACAAATATTGTTGCCACGCAATAAATCAATAAATCTCTGTTTTTCGAACCGCATAAGTGTTGCAACTGAACTATTTTTGCAGCTGATTATAAGCACATTGTCTTTAATAGAGCCTACTTCTATATTATTAAGCACATCCTTTGGAAAGACATTTGAAATATAAGAAGTTAAGCCTTTGATTAAGTCATTCTTATTGATAACATGCACAGGTATGAATGACGATATTTTTTTCATAATCTATTATAATGATTGTACGATAATTAACTCATTACATGCAAATTTATATAAAATATTATGATATCTAGTTTTATTAAAAAATTTTTTGGAAGTAGAAATGGTCGCATCCTTAAAGAATACGCCCCTCTTGTAAAAAAAATCAATGAATTAGAAGATAAGTATCAGAAGTTTACTCAATCAGATTTTCAAGTAGAAACTAAATTATTAAAAGAAAAGTACAGAGAAAGTAATAATCTTGATAACATTTTGCCCGAAGCATTTGCGTTGACTAGAGAAGCATCCATTAGAACCTTGGGTCTAAGGCATTTTGATGAGCAGATTTTAGGAGGAATTGGATTACATTTTGGTAAAATAGCTGAAATGAAAACTGGTGAGGGTAAAACGCTAGTTTCTACATTACCCGCATATCTAAACTCATTATCTGATCAACCAGTTTTTATTATTACAGTAAATGATTATCTAGCGGTAAGAGATTCTGAATGGATGGGTGAGATATTTAATTATCTTGGGTTATCAGTTGGAACTATTACAAGCTCTTCAGCACCAGAAGAAAGAAAGAAAGCATATGAATCTGATATTATATATGGAACTAATAATGAGTTTGGTTTTGATTATTTGAGAGACAATATGACTTATGAGTTAAGTCAAAAAGTGCAATGTAAATTAAGTTATGCAATTATTGATGAAGTTGATTCTGTTTTAATAGACGAGGCAAGAACACCATTAGTGATATCAGGGTCTGCAAAAGAATCAAGTAATCTGTATCTTAAAATTAATCAAGTTACGCAGTCACTGATAACTAAGAACAAAGATAATAAACTATTCTCAATCGATGAGAAGCAAAAATCTGTTTCTTTGACAGAAGATGGTCATGGAGAAATTGAAAATACTTTTGTAAAAAATAATTTATTAGGGAACAATGAAACTTTATACGACCCTAAAAATATACAACTACTACATTTAGTTGATGCAAGTTTAAAAGCTAATTTAATGTATCATAAAGACATTGATTATGTGGTAGAAAATAATGAAATTGTTATCATAGATGAGTTTTCAGGCAGAAAAATGCCTGGAAGAAGGTGGTCAGAAGGTCTTCATCAATCTGTAGAAGCAAAAGAATCTGTGAAAATACAAAATGAAAACTTAACATATGCGTCTATAACCTTTCAAAATTATTTTAGATTATTTGATAAATTATCAGGTATGACAGGAACTGCTGATACGGAAGCAACTGAATTTCAGCAAATATATGGTTTAGAAGTCATTGTTATACCGCCACATAAAAAAATGATAAGAAAAGATCACGTTGACTTAGTATTTCTTACTGTCAAAGATAAATATGAGGCAATTATTAAAGATATAATAAATATACATAATACTAAGCAGCCTGTTTTAGTTGGAACAACCTCTATAGAATCATCGGAATATATTTCAAAACTTTTAAAAGTAAAAAAGATAAAACATCATGTTCTTAATGCTAAACAACATCAAAAGGAAGCAGAAATAATAGCGCAAGCAGGTAAGTTATCTGCAGTAACAATAGCAACTAATATGGCTGGTCGTGGTACAGATATTGTTCTGGGCGGTAAAGATATAGAAAATAATGGAGTCAGTTCATCTCTTGATAATCCAGATGATGTTAAAAAAATTGGAGGACTGCATATCATTGGAACAGAAAGACATGAGTCTAGACGTGTTGATAACCAATTAAGAGGGCGCTCAGGCAGACAGGGAGACCCAGGAGAATCTAGATTTTATTTATCACTAGAAGATAGTTTAATGAGAATATTTGCATCAGATAAAGTCACCGAAATCATGAAAAAATTAGGCATGGAAGATGGTGAAGCTATAGAGCATAAGTGGGTCTCTAGCTCAATTGAAAACGCACAGAAACGAGTTGAAGCACATAATTTTGATATAAGAAAAACGCTTCTTGAATATGATGATATCGCTAATGAGCAAAGAAAAGTAATTTATAATCAGCGCAATGATATTTTATCAGCTGATGATTTATCATCTATTTACAACAATATTCTTAGTTTTACATGCGAGGATTTGATGAATAGTTACATTCCATTAGATATACCATCATCTCAATGGGATTATGAGGCAATTGATGAATTATTTAAAAGTGATTTTGCTATTGAGATTAAAAGTTCTGAGATTATTAAAAATGGTGATCATGAAGGAAGAGTAACCTTTAGAAATTATATTCATAATATTATTTTTACATCAATTCAGTCTAATCTTGATATTTTATCTAAAGAAGATAAAAACGAATTGGTTAGAAATATATTTTTGAGTGTAATTGATGAAGACTGGAGAAATCATCTAAATGCCATGGACTATCTAAGGCAAGGAATTGGGCTGAGAAGCTATGCTCAGAAAAATCCAAAAAATGAGTATAAAAGAGAATCATTTGAAATGTTTGAAGAAATGTTATCTGTGAATAATCTTGAAACTATTAAAATCTTAACTAAAATTAAGGTAAATAATTCGAATGTCTCAGATAAACTGATAAAAGATAAGACTTTGAATGCTAATATGGATAATAATGCTGATATTTCAAGAAATGCATTATGCCCATGCGGCTCTGGTAAAAAATATAAAAGGTGTTGTGGTAAATTATGAGTAATAAAGTTTTAATTGATATTCTTAATATAGGTATTAAGGATAAGAAAAAAGATGCTGTATGTTTCAAATTGCCAGAACTTTCAAAAATTGCAGTCGTATCAACTAAGAATAAGTATGCAGCTGCACCCGTGATTTTATCTAAATATAATGCATCTAAATTTGATACAAAGTATATTTTAGTTAACTCAGGTAATGCTAATGCATGCACTGGAAAAACAGGGATGTCAAATGCTATAAAATGTACACAGTCAATATCTAAGAAATTCAATTGTCTTAAAGAAAATATATTATTATCTTCAACAGGTATAATTGGCAGACAGCTTCCAATTGATAAAATTATAAAATCTATAGAAGACCATGATTTTAAATTTAAATCTACTTGGAAACAGGCAGCCTCAACTATTATGACTACTGATAAATTCAGTAAATATATAACTAGGTCTTTTTTATTAAACAAAACCAAGATAACAATAAATGCAATATGTAAAGGCGCTGGAATGATTGAGCCTAATATGGCAACAATGTTGTCATTTATATCAATAAACGTTAATCTGAAAAAATCACTTTTATTGAAAATCTTAAAAAAATCAGTTAACTCTTCATTTAATACAATTTCAGTTGATGGTGACATGTCTACAAATGATACTGTGATGTTAATTTCAACAGGTGAGAATAAAGAGCTTAATCTTAGTGTTAATACCAAGATTTTTAAAGTACTAGAAAATGAGGTAACAAATGTATGCCATGATTTGTCTAAAATGATAATTGAAGATGGAGAGGGAGCAACAAAAGTTATCAAAATAACTGTACATAAATCATACAATATATTGCAAGCTAAAAAAATAGCTTACAGCTTAGCAAATTCTAATTTAATTAAAACTGCAATGTTTGGGGCTGACCCAAATTGGGGAAGAATTATTGCCAGAGTAGGATCAATAAATAATATTCATTATGATCAAAATAAGATTAGTCTGAAAATTAATAACAAAATAATATTTGAAAATGGTTTACAATCTAAAAAGTGTGATTTAAAGCAACTCAATAAGTCTATGATGAAGAAAAATATAAGCATAGATATTTATATGAACTCTGGGAGAGATACGCATACAGTTTTGACTTCTGATTTGTCCCATGAATATGTTCATATTAATTCTGCTTACACAACATAGATAATGAACAATGATATTGAGTGTTCAGTGGCCTTGATAAGAAATAGTTCTGGATATTTACTTTCAGAGAGAAGGAAAGAGCCATTCAATCATTATTATGAATTTCCTGGTGGAAAGGTAGAGGGGTCAGAAACTCCAGAAGAGTGTTTGGTCAGGGAGTGCCATGAAGAATTAGATATACAGGTTAATAAAAGTATATATCATGGTGAAATAATCCACCTATACAAAAATCTTTCTGTAAAATTACATATATTTGAAATTATTAAATATAGTGGGAAAATCAAAGCTAAAGAGACACAGAATCTTTTATATGCAAACCCTTTTATATCTAGCCATTTATTTCTTGAGTCAACTACTAGAATATTAAATAGGTTGAGGCTAAGAGAATTATTTTATATTACTCCAGTACATTTTGATAATATACCTCAAAAATTGAAAAATACTGATAATGCTAATTATTTTATTAGATTAAGGTCATTTGGGTATTCTATATCAAATTATATTCTTGCAGCAGAGAGGTTAGCTAAATTTTGTTTAAAAAAAAATATACCTCTAATTATTGATAAAAAATTTAGCAATGATTTAGGGGACATCAGTATTGATGGAATTCATTTCACATCTGAAAATCTAAATAAAATAGATAATTACGAGGATATAAAAGAAAGAAAATTAATTTATTCCGCATCATGCCATGATTTAAATGATGTCATGATTGCTAATAAATATAATTTTGATTTTATAATTTTATCTCCAGTAATTTCTACAAAATATTCTAAGGAGATACTTGGATGGGAGAATTTTAAGATTATTTCAGATAAATCAAATATGCCAGTATTTGCATTAGGTGGAATAAAAATTAGCGATCTTGAGTTATGCAAGAAATTTAATGGTTTCGGAGTATCAGGCATAAGTGATTTTTGGAATTAATTCTTAAAGAGAACAAGTAGTTAATATAAAGTTTAAGTCTTCCTGATATGGAACCAAGTTATTCTTATCATCTTTAGTCATGAACATTATAGTTAATCTCTGTTTACCTACACTGATTTGAGGGTAATAATATAAATCAGAAGTAAGCGTCACTCGAATAAGAAGAATATTTCTTTTTATATCAAGTTTCTCTATAAAAAACCCTTTCTCTGCCATTCTATCCTCAAATCTACCAGACTTCCTGATTACTTCTAAGATAAAATCAATTGATCGTTTGATAAATATCAATGGCTCAAGCCATAAATCTATTTGTGTTTCTCTGATTAATATATCTCTTGATAACCAAAAATCAATAGAAGCCGGCTGTAATTGAGTAAAGCAGTTTTTTAGTATTGTCTTAAAAAGAATATCATGTTCTAAGTAATCAAGATAATTTGACTCAATATTATAAATTGACTTTAAAAGAAGATTCTGCTTTTCTAAAACTGAATTTAATTTGCTACTATCTGCTTGGGGAATTTCTTTTATCTTCTCAAAATAACTATTTTGTGTTTCAATCTCTCTAATCAGTTCAGATTTTATATCACTACGTGATAAAATCTCATATAGTTCACAAAGCGCTAATAGGGCAATATAATTTTCACTCTTATTATCCTTGCTTTTAAAATAGTAAATCTTATTTAATAAAAACTCAATTTTAATAAATTTCCTAATTTTTTCTTGCACAGGTTCCTCATACAATGAAACCTGATTATCTGATAAGCTATTCATTCTTTAAATTTACTATATAATTCATTAAACTTTATTTGTAATATTTCCATAGTATCATTATTAGATATGAGATAGTCAGAATATTTTTCATAATACTCCGAGCTTTTTTGATATTTATTTAAGATTATAAAATCTTCAGATTTTGATTCAGATTGAGATAAATACCTTTTTTCTCTTATTTTTAAACTTGTTTTAATAGAAACTATTATGAAATTAAATTTAATATTATTTCTTGTTTCAATTAGTGGCAACTCAAGAACTATCTTTTTATGGTTAGATTTACCAAGTATTAAATTTAACTCTTTGTAAAAAAAAGGATGAACTATTGCATTAATTTTATTTTTATTTTCTTCAGAAGATAGAAGAATAACTTTTAAATTTTTTAAAGATATTTTCCCATCATCATTTAAAATATTAAATTCTTGATTTAATTTATTTATAACAAGTTTATTGCCTTGAATAATGTTCTTGGCAAGACTATCTGAATTTATATAATGATAACCTTTTCTTTGGAAGCATTTGCTTAAAGTTGATTTACCAGACCCTATTTTCCCAGAAATTATAATTAGCTGCATAGTTTTATCGTAAAAAAACTGTCAGCAGTATCCCTATAAACATGATTATAGTTAATGTTAACAGTAATGGTCTTCTTTTCATTTTAATCTCACTTATAATGCTTGCAGTCTTGATAATCAATATTGTTATTTAGGCAATATTCTTCATTTGTTATATAGGAATTACAATGTCCGCAATATTGAGTTTTATTAGCTTTCTTTTTTATGACCTTTGTTTTTTTTACCAGCAAGGATTTAGCTATCACATAAGCTAAAAATATTACTAAGAATATTATAATTATACGCATATTTAAATTTTGAATAGTATTCTTTTGTTATTATAGACTATAATATATGATTCTAGGTTAAATATTAACCAATGATTGGTTTTTAATTACATATAAGGCCTTATATATGAACAATAGTGAAGTGACATTACATATAGTTAAATGGATTAAAGATTATGTTAAATCGTCTGATTATAATATAAAAAGTTTAATTGTCGGTGTATCTGGAGGTATTGATTCTGCTTTGACAAGTACTTTATGTGCTATGACTGGAATTCCTACCATAGTAATCAAGATACCACTTAAAACTAAAAATTTTTCTTTAAGTAAATTACACTGTGATTTTCTATTATCTAAATATAGTAATGTTAAAGTTTACGAGGTTGATCTAAGCGATACTTTTGATAAATTTCATGAAACATGCGTGAAATCTGATTTTATTAATGATTTAGGTTTTGCTAATAGTAAATCTCGATTAAGAATGATGTTGCTTTATCAGGCATCAGCTTCTTTTTCAGGAATAGTTGTTGGAACAGGTAATAAGGTTGAAGATTTTGGTGTTGGTTTTTTTACTAAGTATGGTGATGGAGGAGTTGACATATCTCCTATTGCAGATTTAACTAAATCTGAAGTGAGATCTTTATCAAAAGATTTAAATATTTCTAACGATATATTAAGTGCTCCTCCAACTGATGGTTTGTGGGATGATGATAGGACAGATGAACAGCAACTTGGTCTAACATATGAAGAATTAGAAGAGGCCATGTCAAACGAAGATAGTGTTCACAGAGAAAAATATTTAAGCATCAGAAAAAAGAATATACACAAAATGCAAAATATACCTGTCTGTATTATAAAAAATAAAAATTAGAAATAATTATATATATTTAAAAAATCAAACCAACTTGAGCTATCATCTTTCTTAATCTCTATTTTCTTTACTGCTTTAATCTTTTTTTTGGCTGTCACAATCCCGTTTTTACTTGTTATCATATAGTCAGGATAATTTTCTTTTAAAACTCTAGATGTGTCGACAGCCAAATCATTCATCTTTAAATATGTGTAACTCTCTATTAACATTAATAAACCCTCTTCTGTGCTAGGGGTACCATTATAATTAACTAATAGATATTTTATCCTTTCTATTGCTGCTATATGAGCTGATCGTTTAATATAATATTTAGCTATATATAGTTCATTGGCAGCCATTTGGTTCTTAATGTATACTAATCTGTTTCTTGAGTCCTTGGCATACTTACTATCTGGAAATTTATTTACTATCACAGAAAAGTCGTCAAAGGATTGTCGTAGTTTTGATACGTCATATTTTGATGCATCTTGACCAAATAGTTCAGTTATAAAATTTCGGTCCATATTAAAATTTGATAACGCACGCAGATAGTATGCATATGAAACATTTGGATGATTTGGATATAGTCTAATAAACCTATTGCAGCCAACTATTGCTTCTTCTTTTAAATTTGACTGATACGATGCATATGCTAAATCAAGCATTGATTGAGTTGAATATATCCCAAATGGGTATCTAGCTTCTAATATATCAAAATATATGATGGCATTTGGGTAGTCCTCAGCATCAAGAAAGAATTTTCCTTCCCCATATATTTGTGCAGCTGACATGCCTATAGTAGGGTCCTGCTCTTTAAAAACGCCCTCCCAGTATGAGCAGCTTGATAATAATGCACTAAAGATAAGGTTTATAAGGAGTATTTTTGCTTTCATTTTGTTATTATAGATTAGTTACGTGAGA
>CERI01055065.1_pt1 | contig 25035 bp, 17 predicted proteins | sample 350261 | NCBI WGS metagenome assembly CERI01 (sample SAMEA2620979, study PRJEB7988) | marine metagenome | isolation source: saline water (ENVO:00002010), including
AATATAGTATGAAAATATATAAATTGTTAATATTATTCACAAGTATTGTTAATGGATTAAAAAATAAACAAAATCCAAAGACAAATAAATTTAATTTTAACATAACAAAATATAATGAATGGTTAATTGAACACTCAATCTATTTGAATTAGATTTATAATATTAAAATTATAAAAAGGAATGCGCGTTTGTGTTATAATAGAATTGGTACTAATTAATATTTTTTTTTGAACTATTCTTGTATATATTCCCATGGAGTTAGTCCTGATTTACTAAAATTAGTTGGTAGTTTATATATTTTTGTGCGATTATGTTTGATGTAGCTGTTATGAGTATTCATATTATAGCAAAGAATTGTTTTACAATGATTGTATATATGATTTGTAGGTTTTTTTAACATAAATGATACAGTGCATAATATATATGTTAAAAATATGATAAATTTCATAATTAATATCTTTTTATAAAATAATATGATGGATTTAACTAAAATAGATGAAACAAATGAATTAATGATAAGACTAATAAAGGTATTCGATATCGGTCTTTTAGGTATATATTATTTATTTGGGGCGTTATTATTCATATCATTTTTTAATGGTTTTTTTAAATTTATTTATAAGAAAAAAGAAGAAGATTTAAAAAAAATTCCAACCTGGAAATTAGTATCACAAGTATCTATTCAAGCTGCTTGTATATGTATTCTGGGATATGTACTTAGAAAGATAATAAAATCAATACCATTTCCGTTAGAAGGATTATATGGATATGAACATTTACGAACAAAAGAAGTAAATGGTGGTGTAGTTATTGCCTTTGGAATGCTGACTGCCTTTAGTGATTTTAAAGATCGTGTGAGTGAAATAACAAAAAGATTAGAAATTTATAAGATTACAAAATAAAATTTTCTTTTAAATAAATAATATTGATGAATAGTGAAATAAATAAATATATTCGTTATACAATATCCATTCTAATTGTAGTATTGACATTACCAATATCAGATAGTGTATTAGAATTGGTATCAAATATTCTTTTACAAAAAAAATTTTTAAAATATAAAAATTTATTTGGTAATATATTCTTAACACTTTTTGTAAAAACAGTAATAATAACATCAGGATTGCTTATTGCAATGACAATTTCTGGAGTCAGTATAAAGTATATATTAGGTGGAATTGGTATAATATCCTTTTTGGTCCCTTTAACATTACAAGGTCCTTGTCGAGATTTAGTATGTGGAGTGTTATTAATTGCATTTGATAAGATAAGAGTTGGTGAGCTTGTAAAACTATATGATAGCAATGTAAATATTGATGGTCAAATACAAGATATACAAATATTTACAACACAATTATATAATCCTTTAACATCCTCTATAATTGAAATTCCAAATAGTAGTTTATGGGATATGTCAATACACAGTATCACTCGTTCTCCTAATCAAAAGATAAAAATAACATTGCTGGTATCTAATCGAAACAATATAGGAATGATTGAAACAGTAATTAGAAAAATTTTAAATGAGAAACCCGAGGTAAATGATATAAAATTCTCTTGGACCGAATACGATGAAAGGGGGTTAAAATTAGTTATTGCGGTTGATGTGAATACTTCTAACGAAAAATATTATAAAACAGAGAATATGTTATATAAACATCTTAGAATAGGATTACAAGACTATGGAATAATATATGCGGATGGTGTATCCTCGGAATCTACAAAAAATAAATTTAATGTAGTAACACCAATAATATTAGATAGTTTTATAGATAAATGTGAAAATGATTTATAAAAAAACAATATCATTAATCAAGAATAGTTTAATTTCATTAATAGTATCATCATTTAAAAAATTTGATAAATATTTTTTAGTATAATAAAACTTTCCTATATTTTGAATAGAATAATCGTAAAAGACAGATTCAATTAAAGTAGAAACTATACTTTCTTTTACTCCATTAATTGGATTATATAAAATGACAGTATAATAATCATTTGAATTAGATGAAAAAAAATCTAACAGACCATATGTTAATATAGGTTTAAAATTGGAGTATTTATAGGTTACATATATTAATTTATTATAGTATTGAAGAATATTTTTATTATTATCTGGAATCCACATATATTTTTTAATTATTTTTTTTGAAATAATATGTAATAAGTTCATTCGATGGCAGTGACGCATCTAATGGGCTATCATATATAGGACACGCGTGATTAGTTTTAATATCGTAAAATAATATATTTCCCATTGGATTATGATTTTGTTTGCAAATTTTAATATCAAGACAAACCTCTTCTACGAAATTTTCTTTTTTATTAACTAAAGTATAATTCATACGATCATGAAATTTATTAATAAAATCAATATTTCCATGTTGAAATACATAGAAATCATTTAATTTTGAGAAATCATCTAAGTTTAATGAATTAAATGTAGAAATAATAAAGTCAAATATATGTGGAGTATTAATAATAATATCTCTAAATGAAATATCAAATTTAACAATTTGAGACTGATTTAATAGACGATGAAATCTATATCTTGTGAATATAATATTAAGAAGTTCATCATGAATTGATGATGCAAATGCCCACTCATTATTAATAATTTTTGAATTGTTTATAATTGTATCAATATCAATAGATAATTTAAGACCGAAAATGTAATTATCTCTAACTATATAATCTAATTTATCTGTATCAATACCATGCTTTTTATTATTAACAATCGAAAACATCCATTTATTTTTATTTGAATCATCCGGGTCTATGACTTGTGATACAAAATCAATTTGATTTTCGGTTAATCCAATATCATTACCTATTTTTCTCATCATTGCTATAGAACGTTGTTCATGTGTAATCCATGGGTGTGTATGATCAATGATATTCTTATCAATAAAATGTTGAATAACATGTTTATCAAATGCATGACTACCTGGGCCATGTCCAATGTCGTGACATAAAGCACCAATAGCAATTAATTCTTTAATGTCTTCATCTATGTAAGTGAATTGTTGTAGTTTTGCTAATAATTTATGAGTAATAGCATATGTTCCAATCATATGTACATGTCTTGTATGTGTAGCACTTGGGAAAACTTTATATGCATTTCCAGTTTGATATATGTGTTGGCATCTATAAAAATATGGATGATCTATAATTTTTCTTGCAATATCTGATATAATAATATCCCCATGTATAGGTTCATGTATAATAGTTGCCATTTTCTAATTACAATATCCAAGTAATCCAGGATCATTTTTATAATAAATAATTGATTAAATAATTGATTCCTTTTTTATGAACTTAATGTAATGTATAGTAGTAACATATCCAAAATTTCAAAAATAGAGTTTGGATTACTAAGCAGTAAAGATATACGTACTAATTCTGTTTCAGAAGTTAGTAAAATGTCCTATTTTGAGAATAACACCCCTGTAAAGAATGGTTTATTTGATTCTCGAATGGGTACCTTAACACAAAATGATGTATGTGAAACCGATTTATTATCTTCTAATAAATCGCCCGGATATTATGGTAATATAGAATTAAATTTACCTGTTTATAATCATTTTCATATTGAAAAAATAGTGAAGACACTATCTGTAATATGTATAAAATGTGGTAATTTGTTGAATCCTTTAATTGGCGATATACATGGTCCAAGTGCCGATGATATATTAAATATGTCTCAAACGAATCAAAACTACCCATCTTACGAATCTATAATGAAAATACCAAGTCATAAGAGATTACAATTACTATCAAAGATATTATTGGATAAGAATAGTGCTCCTGTATGTAAGTATTGTAATACGAAACAGCCATCAAAATATATATTAAATTGTCAAGGAATAGTAGATAGTATTGGATATCCTAATACTAATTTTAAAGATGAGAAAGATAAATTAATAATTCTTTATCCAGAATATGTATTTCGATTATTTGAAAAAATAACAAAAAGAAATTGTGAAGTTCTTGGATATGATTATAAAAAATCAAATCCCTCTTCATTAATATTACATACAATCCCGGTATGTCCTCCTGTATGTCGCCCCTTCAATAATCAAGGAAATAATATGATTTCCCATGATCATTTAACACTAAGATATGAAGATGTACTAAAAACGAATGAGTTGGTAAAATCCGCATTATCAACTTCTAATGAAGCAACTCGTGAAAAGGTTCGTGAGTTTTTAGCACATGATGTATCTACCGTATTCAATAATGATCCTGGTAATGGATTTATAGCTAAAGGAAGTGGAGTAATGGAACATCAAACTTTTGCTCAAAGAATAAAAGGTAAGATTCCAAAAACGGGACGTATCCGCGGTAATTTAATGTCAACTCGTGTTGAGATGTCTGCAAGAAGTGTAATAACGCCCGATCCAATGATAGATTTAGATGAGATAGGTGTTCCTGAATATATAGCCAAAAAATTGACATTTCCAGAAAAGGTAACATCTTTAAATAAATCATTTTTATATAAATGTATAGAGAATGGTCCTGATGTGTATCCTGGATGTGTAGGTATTGAAAAATCAGGAAAGATAATAAAACCTAAACAAAAAGAAATTATATTAGAAGATGGTGATATTGTAATTCGACATTTGTGTAATGGTGACTATGTTCTAATGAATCGTGCTCCGACTCTTCATAAAAAAAGTATGATGAGTCATCGTGTTCGTATTTTTAGTGGATATAGTTTTCGATTAAATGTAAATGTAACTGAACCATATAATGCTGACTTTGATGGTGATGAAATGAATCTTCATTGTCCTCAAAGTATATCATCTTTATCTGAATTGACAATTCTGTCTAATTTGAATAAACAGTGTATGAATTCTGCATCAAATGAACCGGCCATTCCATTTGTGCAAGATAATGTGTTATGTTCTCGTTTAATGAGTGAATCTAAGAAAGATATATCCCAACAAAAAGCAATGAATATGCTTGCTTTTGGTAGTCCATATTATTATGGAAGTTTAGATAAAAGAAAATATAGTGGTATTGACATATTAAATTTTTATACTCCCGAGTTCTATTCTAAAGACCTTGGAAAGATAAATAAGGGTGTTTTAAAAGATATGATACAAGAATGTTATCAGGAACAAGGTGAATCGGATTGCTTTAAAATGATATCAACAATGCAAAAATTATTTGGTGCTTATCTCAATAATAATTATTTCAGTATAGGTCCAAAAGATTTGAAAAGGAGTAAGGAGATTCATTCTAAAATAGATGGAGATGTTGATAAAATGATTGAAAATATCATAAATCGATTGGAACAGATTCATTCTGGAAAAGAATCTAATTCAGAAGAACTATTCGAAAAATTTATTAGTGATGAGAATAGAAAAATTGATGATAATAGTGAAAAATTATTGGGTAAAAATGAAGATTCAAGATTTAAAACAATGATAGAGTCTAAATCTAAGGGGAAGAACAAAAATATTAAGCAAATGAAAGGTTTTTTGGGACAACAGATAGTAAATGGGAAAAGAACAAATACTGGTTATACCGAAAGAACACTTCCTCATTTCAATAGGTATAGTGAAAATATTGAAACGAAAGGATTTATAAGAAGTTCTTTTAGTAAAGGATTACATCCATATGAATTTTATTTTCATGCTGGTGGTGGTCGTGAAGGTTTAATAGAACAAGCTTTACAAACGGGACAAACTGGTTATATTCAAAGACAAATGATAAAATTTTTGGAAGATATAACTATACATTGGAATAATACGGTTAGTGATTGTCAAGGAAATATTTTACAATTTCTTTATGGAGATGATTCTACTTGTGGTGAAAATATAGAGTCAATTAATTTGAATGAAATAATATCCTATTCTATTGATGAATTAGAAATAATGTATTCATTAACGGCAAATAAAACTGATTGGATAGAATGTATAGAATCAAATATTATTAATACAAATAAACAGAATGATGATTTGTTTGTCAAATTTTTTAATGAGTTACTTGAAATGCGTGAGTTTATCGCAAATATGGTATTGCCTTATACCAATACGATTAACTGCAATTTTTGTATGAATATTGAAAGAAAAATAAATAAAATTTGTAACAAATATAATTTAATTAAAAATATAAAAACTAATTTGGATCCAACTACTATTTTAAAATCATACAATGAATTATTTGATAAATGTTCTATGAATAAAATAAGTGATTTTACTGGTATATATATGTTAAAATTTCTTATATATTCATATGCAAGTCCCAAGAGTCTTATTTGCAATTATCGTTTTACAAGAGAATCATTTGAAGATTTTTTAAATGATGTTGAAAAATCTTTTAAATATAGTAGAATAGAAGCGGGTGAAACGGTTGGTGTATTATCTGCGCAATCATTAGGGGAACCTTGTACTCAATTAACATTAAATAGTTTTCATTTTGCAGGTGCGGGGCGTAGTCAAGGATTGCCAAGAATACAAGAATTATTGTATTTAGAATCTAAAAAAGACTTAGCAATGACGAAAATCTATTTAGATGCTCCACATTGTTATTTAAAAAATGATGCAATTGCAATTGCAAAAGATTTATCGAAAGTTTTTATGAAAGATGTAATTGTTTCGTATAAATTTTATTATGATGATAGAAAATATAGGGATCCAATATTAAGAAACTATCAAAAATTAGAAAAAGAATCTCAATTGGGTCAGTCATCAAGCTCACCCTGGATTTTAAAATTATATTTAGATAATTCAAAAGTCGAATTAACAGATATATGGTATGCTATTAATAATTTTAATTATTTTTCTAACCCAATATTAGAATCAGATAATAAAACAATTACATTTAGAATTGATATATACAATGTAAAGAATATATCAAATAATCGTAATATAATTGTCAAAGAAAGTTTATTTGAAGTAAATCAAATAGTTGATATAATTGAGCATGGTATAGAAAAAGTTATTGTGACGGGTATAGAGAATATTAGTTCTGTAGATGTTGTTGAATCTGAGATTCATAATTATAATAATATTTTAGGATCTATTGAAACGGAAGAAGTATTTAATTTAATTACTTCTGGAACTAATTTACTTGAAATTTTATCGTATGAAGGTATTAATAGTAATTTAACATATTCGAATAATATATTAGAAACTCTTGAAGTATTTGGGATTGAATCTGCTCGACAACTATTAATAAATGAGTTATATGAAACACTTAAAGACGTGGGTAGTATAGATAAAAGACATATATCAATACTTTCGGATAGAATGACTCAAATGGGAATATTATTACCATGCAGCAGTAAAGGGAATGAAGAATTTTCTAATGGTCCATTAGGAAAAGCATCTTTTGAGAAAGTATTATATGAACTTGATAAAGCAAGTACATCTGCATATGTAGATAATATTGAAGGCATTTCCGCAAATATTATGGTTGGTCAAGTCCCTCCATGTGGAACTGGCATAGTTAATGTAAAATTAGATGATAGTATATTTTCAATTGGTAATAAGAAGTTTAACAAAAATATAGGAGAAGTAAAAAAAGAAAAAAAATCTGATATATACGAGACAAAAATGGACAATGATATCCGTTTTGATATTGATTAAAATTGTATTTGAATATTATATATGATTGAAGGACTATACTATGATCCCAATCATGGTGGTTGTCTAAGAAAAATTAAAAAACTATCAAATGAAGATATGTATGATTATAAAATTACTGGTGCATACGGAGATGATGAACCAGAAACTGGAAAAAAATGGACAGCTTTTATTAAGACTCTAAAAAAAAATACATTTTATGTTGATTTTTCTGGTAAAACACACGTAACACATGGACCTTACACTACAGTGTGGAATAGTTCTAAAAGAATATTAAAGTGGGAAGATGGTAATACATGGAAACAGTTATATCATTGGTATAAAATATAATAATATTAAAAAGAAACTAACTCTGGTATATAACTGTTATGAATAACAGCTAAATTAACATCATTTCTTAAAACATCAAAATTATTTTCAAAAATATTTTTGTGTGATTCGTATTGTGCTTTTCTGCTATTATGCAAATTGTTCCATTGTCTCTCTATGTTTTCTAATTGATAATAATTTTTATTAGCTAATATAAGAACCATTTCAAATGCTTCAAATGTAATTCCAGTTGGTAACATGATTTTTTGAAAAGGTTGCAACAGTTTTATTTGAGATTCAGTAAATTTTTCTTTATTGTTTTTATTATCAAATAATTCTATATCTGCTTTTATTCTTTGATGTACATACATTAATTGCTCATAAATATTATTATTCCAAAAGTCACCCAATCCCATAAAATTAGCAGTAACCTTATCTTTTTCTATAATATCTGTAAGAGTCGCTTTATACCATACTAAATACTCTTGAACAGTTTGATAATATTTATACCATTTATTTGGCATTAAAAGAACCGACTCTTTTATATATGAATAGTTTTCTATTACCGGACCAAGTATTGGTAAAAAATATATTTTAAATGCTTCTCTTGCATCATCTAATTTATAAATTTCTTCAATGAATTCTGGTCTATACTTAGACCCCTTTGGATCTAAATATCTATATATAACTTTATTAATGAATCCATCTACTTCCGATGCAGTTAATCCAGGTGCAGCATGTATAAAATCTATAATTATAATTTTAAGGAAATGTAAAATAGTCTCTTTGCGAATTTTTTGAATTTCTTCTTTATCTGCTATTTCTTTTCTTGCTGCATCAACTTTCTCTTGGATTTCTTTTCTTTTTTTTTCTTTAGATTTAGCAACCTCTTCTATTGCTGAAGCGATAGCCTCTTTTTCAGACTCTTCATTTTTAACTTCAAGATCTTTATATTTTTTCTTCTCTAACTTGTTCTGTTTATAACGTAATCGTTTTTGTTTTTTATTAGCTATTTTTTTTATATTATCATCTTTTTGTTGTTTTTGACGAGTCTCCTCAATTTTTTGTTTCTCCAAACGTTTATTTTCTTCAGCTATAGCTAAATTTGCTGCTTCAGCTGCATCTGCATCATCTTGCGCATTTTTGTCACTTTCTTCTAACACATTTTGCAATTCCTGCTTTTTTAACATATCTAATGCAAATTGTTCATCGAACTTTTCTTGGTCTTGTTTTTTCTTTAATATTTTTTTTTCTTTATTTAAAATTACAAATTCTTCAAAATCTTTTTTGTCTTTTTTAGCTTTTATTTCTTCTTGTATTCTTTTTTCTTCTAATGCTTTTCTTTTTGCAATTATATTTTCTTCAGCTTCTTGTTTTAAACGAGTTGTTAATTCACTATATCCTTTATTTACAGACTCTTCTTTTGATTCTTCTTGTCCCGTTGTTGTTTCTTCTTGCCCCGTTGTTGTTTCTGTATAGTTTTCTATTGGTTTCCAAGGTGTTGCTGTTGGATCAAGTGTTTTTTCTGATGTCCAAACATCATCTTCCAATTTAATAGTAAGTGGTGAGTGGGGCCTACTTGATATAGATGGTATTTTATCAGGTGGATATTTTATAACATTCGGTTTTGCATATATACCAAATGAAGGATATTTTGTAGTTTTAGGAATATCGGGAAATGGAGATTTTGATTTTGTAGGTCCTCCCCGCATTTTCCATTTAATATTTCGAGTATTACTTTTGTACATTATTATTAACAATTATAAAAATGATAATAAAATTAGTGTGAGATTAATTAATAATAATACAGAATGGCTGGCGTTCAAAGAAAGAGAACAAATTATAGTAGGCTAAAGAAATATGAGCTAATTGAAATATGTAATAGTCTTGGTCTTAAATCAGATGGTATAAAAAAAGAATTAATAAATAGAATAGAAAATTTTACAGATAATATAACTGCCGAAAATGATTTTAATGATGTTATAAATTCTAATAATGAAATAAGTAACGAAATCCATGATGAGAATAGAGAAACTAATTATAATAATTTAAGAAACGAACAAGATATGGAATATGAATATAGTTTGAGAATAGACAGAGTTAAAAGGATAATGTCCAGTATAAAAGAATCAAAAATAAATGAATTATCAATATCTGATTTGAAATATATATTAGATGATAATAATATTGATTATAGTGAGGCAATAGAAAAGTATGACTTAATAAATTTAATTCAAATAAATATTGAAATTGATAATACTGACAAAGAGAATGATGAAAAAATTGAAAATGATATTACAGAAGATGATTCTATAATGGAGGAATCTGATAATGAATTAAGTAAAGAAGACTTAAGAAATGCCCGACTTCGATATTATAGTTAGTGTATTTTATTAATTTTAAATACAAAGTTAATATTCCACATTCCTTCAATATTTCTTCTGTTAATAGAATTAATATCTTTATATAAAGAACCTGTAAGTGCATATTTCATGTAAATATCAATAGGAATGGTTATAGTATCCCCGTGTTCAAATAATCCCCCTGAATCTTCATTTAGTATTGATAAATATGCTTTTTCATTATTATCCCACAAATGTCTATAAAACTGATGTAAGTTATTTAAAATATCTTTTGTCTTTGTTTTAAAATATGTAAGTGGTGATTCGTGAATGCTTCTTGTTAAACTTTTATTAGTAATATAATCATTAAATGGTTCATTACCAAATAATCCCATATTATTTTTAGTTTTTTCAATTGGTATTGTTTTTGATTCACTTAACATTTCACCATACAATCCTTTCAATAATGTATTAAGTGTATGGCCTTTTTCGTATATCCATTTATATGATTTTGCAGTTTTTGTTTTTGGTATAATAGTAATTGGTATATCTGGTTTTAAAATAAATTCAATAGTTTTTGCTCCTTTAGAGATAGGAATATTGTTGTTCCATATCAAGTGAAATCTATTTACATTTAAAACCATAGAATCATATGTATTGCATTTAATTTCAAAATCAACACTTGATTGAGATGATGTTTTAAGTTGTGTGCATTCTATATTAGAACCATATTGTAGTGTGTATATACTTTTAAAATCTATGAGTTGTCTAATATATTGTGATTCTGGTTGTGGTTCTGGTTCTGGTTCTGGTTGTGGTTCTGGTTCTGGTTCCGGTTGTGATTCTGGTTCTGGTTCTGGTTCAGGATGATTATATTTACTTGGATGTGTAATAACCCATCCTAATAGAAAAGTGTTATCAGTAGTATTTTTATTTGAAAAAGAATTTAAATCTATTGAATATGGTATCCATAAAATATCACCATATGATAAATGTTCATTATTATCACAGTTATATAATGAATGTAAGTTAATATAATTATTTAATATTGAAATATTTTTTGTTTTTGTTTCAATAATATGTTTTAAGTTTTTAAAAACATAAATGTTATCAATATTTTCAACATATCCATCTTGTTCTAATAAGTTTGGATTGTTATAAAAATCAAATGGATCTTCAATATCATAAACACTATAAATTAAACATTGATAGATAGCTGATTTTATAATTCCTATAATTGCATTTGGACAAGATGTTTTTGTATATTTTGTATTGGTATGAAATTCTATATCATTAAAATTGATATTGTTTAATTTATTATTGTAATTACTAAAAAAATGTGATACTTGAGAATCTCCTAAAACAATTGATTGAATAGAGTATTCTTTCAAATCTATTACAATTTCACCAACATGAATCGAAAAATTATAATAATCATCAAAATACTGATTAAGTTTATTATCACATAATATAGTTTGTGACAATAAAAAATTGTTTTTCATTATTAATAGTTCTATATAATATTATGTGGATTTAACATCTAATTGTTTGATAATTATTAATGAACCATTTAATGGTTTTTTGTAATCCTATATCTAAAGGTGTAAATACAAAATCTGGAAAATAATGTTTAAAACGCTTATTTGTAACAGTCTTAATCATACAACCGTCACTTTTAGTTGTATCCCATTTAATATCCTTCTGATTTATATTAAGATTGTTTGATATATCAATAACAACTTGTTTAATTGTAAATTCTTCATCATTACAACATATAATTGGTTCAGTAGATGTATAATATTTTGATATTAAAATATCACATATCATTTTCGCAAAATCAGGTGCATATAAAAATTGTCGTAATGGCTTACCCGTTCCAAAAGCAGTAAATTTATTATTTTCTGATAAAATATCATTTTCTTTTTCTTTATAAAATCTATTTATAACCATTGGTATAAAATGTCCATCGGATAATGAAAAATTATCATATGGACCATATAGATTAACAGGAATAACACATATATATTCTGTATTATATGTTTTATTATATTGAGTGCATAACATCTCCAACATTCTTTTTGAATACGCATATCCTATATTTGAATCATGAGGTGGTGATTCATTTATCATTGTTTCATCCATTGGAAATTTACTTGGTTGATGCGGATAAATGCATGATGATAAACAAAAAATGCCTCTATTAATATTATTTTCATGACAGGCTTCTAATATATTTTGATTAATTCTAATATTATCATTAAACATTTGAATATTAGAATTCATATTCTTGTATAATCCCCCTACTTTTGCCGCTAAGTGAATAATAAAATCAAACTTATTATTTTTAAAATAATTCGTAACTACATGTTTATTTGTGAGGTCAATAGGTGTAATCCAATTTAACTTAGATGAATGTCCTAAATATGTAAATAAAAAATCATTAGGGTCATAAGTATTATCTACATAATCTTTTATACATCTACCTATCATTCCCGACCCCCCGGTAACACATACTTTTATCATTTAGTTAAATGAATATAATATTATTAATAAAAATACTTCATATTTTTTGTTTTTTATACAAACCTCATACCAATTTATATGTAGGCTCTTTTTCGTTTCCTAAATAAACACTTATATTATCCTCAAGCAACTCAATGGGACGTTTTTTATTATGATCTGAAACCATCTTACCTCTTTTTGCGGTCTTTTTTGAAGACCTTCTTTTTTTTGCCAAATGAAATACATAATCTTGCAACTTCTTCCTTTCCATAACTAAATCATTTAATATAGTAACTATATTATTTACTAAATAATTATCTATTTCTTTACAATACTCAACTATTTTATTATAAATATTCAATCTATGATTTATCAATAAATTACGAAGTATTTCCAAAGAATTTCTAACCTCATTCATATATTGAGTTAATTTATTAGCAGTATTGGTAGTAATTGTAAATGGCTCGCGTTTCCAATACTCAAAAATTTCCGCTTTATTATTATTATTATTGGCATTGTCTATTCGTGAAAATTGTTGTGGAATGTAATTGTTTATTATTATATCAAAATTACTATCAATTGAAATATTATATTCATCGAAAGTTTTTAAAAAGACATCAATATCTATTCTATGTATTTCTCTAATTATATCATCATCATCTTTTTCAGAATAACGAGGAATAGAATATATTTTGTATCCGTTCTTTTGCCATAATTCCCTATCCTCTTCTTCTCTTGGTAAATAAAAATGTTTATTTTCATAATCAGTCTTCCAATTATAGTGAATGATGTCTAAAACATAGAGAGGTAATTTTTCATAATTATAATAATTATCATTAATAATATTTTTTTCCTCTTCTAACAAATTTCTAAAATAAAAAATTTTCTCATCTAATGAATTTAATTCTTCTAATTTAGGATTAGGTTTTGAAAATAATCCACCTGAACCAATCACTTTTCTTTTAACTGTTTTCTTTTTCTTTGCAACATAACAGCATTTTTCTGTTTTGCCCCTTCTAAGTGTTCTTTCCTTTATTTCATATCCTTCTTTACATGGTGGTGGAGGATTTCTATTATTACATGTATTTTCATCATTTTCATCATTTTCATCATTTTCATCATTTTCATCATTTTCATTATTATGGGTAAATTTAACATTATATTTTTTTGTAATCCCATTATCGACCTTACGTGTGGGTCCGCCCATAATATAACTATACACACGTGCATATGCCCATGATTCCGGAGTTTGATTAGGTCTTGAACCACCATTATAGTACGCAGCTTCTCCTTTTTTGAAAACATCTTGTATAGCTTTAAGTGGTATTGATGATACTTTTGATATATTTTTCAAATTACGACCTCCATCGAGTTTATCAATTTGTGTTCCATATACTGAATTGAATTTTTGAGTCCAATTCGATTTTTTTGATTTAAATGATGTTTTTGGTCTTTTAGTTCCTTCAAAAATAGATTTAATTTGTTTTTCAGTGTCTATTTTATTCAGCCCTTCTAAATATCTGTCTGGCACATTTCTTGTTTCTCCTTTATAGGTTACTTTTCTTCCAGCTTTTAATGTATATTTAATTTTTTTTACCATTATTTTAATATTTATTTTTTTTTATAAAATGTATATTAAGGTATAATCTTATAATAAGAAAATATTATATGTTTGGAAGAAGACCAAGACAAAGAGATGATTCATTATATGATGAATTAGGAATAACTCGTGACTCTTCACCTGACGTTATAAAAAAATCTTATCGTAAATTAGCTTTAAAGCATCATCCCGATAAAGGGGGTGATCCTGAAAAATTTAAAAAGATTCAAGCCGCATATGATATTCTTTCTGACCCACAACAAAAAAATATGTATGATGAATATGGTTTGGATGGTTTAAGTGAGAAAATGAATTCTAATGGAAATATGGGTGGTAATCATGAAGATATTTTTAATATGTTTTTTGGTGGAAATCGTCGTCGTAGTCGGGTTCCTCGTAAGAAAGAGGATACATTGTATAAATTAGGTATATCATTATCAGATTTATATAATGGTAAAAAAACGAAAGTTGCAGTTACGAGGAATGTGGTTGATGGTAAAATAATATATTGTGATGCTTGTAATGGTAGTGGAACAATTCGTCGTCGAATGCAAATAGGTCCTGGTATGATTCAGGAACTTCAGAGTACATGTGAAATATGTCGGGGAAATGGGAAACAATATAATATGAAAAAGGAGAGAGTCGAGTTAGAAATTGAAATAAAAAAAGGTATGGATGATAATGCCCAAATAAGACACAAAGGTTTAGGTAATGAGGAGCCTGGATATACAACAGGCGATATTGTATTTGTTGTAAATTTAAAGGAAGATAAAAACTTTATTAAAAAGGGTAATCATTTAATAAAAAAGGTAAGAGTGTCTTTATTAGAAGCATTAATTGGTACGACTATTGAAATAAAACATTTAGATGGTCGCACTATTAAAGCTTCAACTTCTAATAGTGATATATTACGATATGATTCTAAAGGTGGTTATCCGTCAAGATGTGTATTAAATGAAGGAATGCCAATAATAAATAGTGATAGAAAGGGTAATATGATAATATTGTTCGAAATAGAATTTCCAGCAAATTGGTTTTTTGATAATGAATCCAAAAAATTACTGGAGACTATTCTTCCAGAAAGAATAAATAATGTAGATAATACTAATTCTTTAGAACTAATAGAAGTAGATAATAATACTGAAAGAGAATGTAAATTAAGTGATGAAGGTGATGATGAGTCTTATTCGGACGGTCGTCCTGAATGCACTCAAAGTTAAAATATATAAAATAAAAAAAATCATAAAAATGACTCTAAAATAAATCTTACATTGATCAAGACATAATAGACATAATATTAATCTATAAAAGAATTTTCAAAAATAATGGTAAATTCTGATCTTTTAGAATATCTGAATTTGAAAAAGATTAATTGGTTTCCAATTAATTTAGATGTAAAACAATCAAAAACTGGAAAATATAAGAAAATATTGAAACCTTATAATGAGGATAATGAAATGCCAACTTATAATGAGTTAAATAATACAAATCTTGTAAAAAAAAGACAGCAACGGATTGATAAGTATGAATATATTTGGATTGACACCCGCTTCATAAATCAAATTGATGTTGATGGGGATTATGACCCAAATATTGAAACTCCATATTTTAATAGTGTAACTAAAGGAAAACGTCATTATTTTGTAAAGGGTTTTCATGGTATTAATAAGAAACGTGCTAATACTAAATGGAAGGATGTTGAACTATTAGCTGGTCAAGGTTCATATGCAAGCAAAAATATTTCAGTGTTTAATACAGAAATTGAAATAAAAAACTATTCTGGAATTGTAGAAACTGTTCTCCATAAGGAGGATTCAACTACACCAAAGAAATCTCAAAAAACTATTAATCTAAATATTTCAAATTATTTGAATGAAATATTTACTACAAGTGGAGATTGGCGCTCCAATAGTTATGAATCTGCAAAATGTGTAGCTGTATTTCCCGCAAGTGATAAGACTTGTTTGGTGAATCCATCTAAGAGACATTCATGTGTGCAATCATATATTTCATTGGGCAAGGCAAGTTGTACTGCAAAATGTTATTCATGTGGAGATAAAAAAATAGATATAAAAAAGAACAATATTAATTGGAAACAGATCAAAAACTATTTTGAATTATCAACTGCATCTGGTGATGTTGATTATGATGCCATCCAAGATTATGTAGATGAATACTGTGCTGAAGAAGATTTAATGAAGAAGGATGGGTATATGATGAAAAGGTCATCTGACTGTAAAATTGAATATGAAAGAGTGGGAAAATATGCTGAATTTTTGGATAACTTGTTTCGTGATGCAGATGCTCCACTAAAAAAGGCCTACAAGAAACCTGCAGCTAAAAGAAATTTGGAGAATTATTTGACTGAAATTCATACTGATATTCGTATATTGAAACGTGATTCTAATATCATTGCTTTTAAAAATGGATATTTGCGATTGAATGATTTAACATATCATGATTACGATGATGATAAAAAGTACTTGTTCGTATCAAAAAAGTATATACCATTTGATTTTGACACAGATTGGCTGACTTGTAATTGGAACGATATCGATTGTCCAATCTTTGATAAGATTGTAAATGACCAACCCGATATTAATAATTCTGATGATGTACGAGTGTGCTTTTATGGATTGTTGGGTTCTTTACATTATCCAGTAGGTAGTGATAATATTAAGGTAGCTCCTTATTTGTTTGGTGCTTCTGGTACAGGTAAATCAACAATTGTAAGTATTATTTTGAATACATTTTCTCCAGAAATTGTAGGTACGATTAATTACAAAGAGAAAACTTTTGGTAAGAGTGCATTTCTTGACCATGATGTAATCATTGATCAAGACACTCCATCAACTATGGTTGATCAATTTGGAAAAACGGATTTCCAGAAAGCTGTTTCTGGAGAAACAATTGCTATTCCAATTAAAAATCAAAAGCAAGAAGAACAACATAAGGTAACACAAAGGATGTTATTTTGTTCTCAATATACACAGGATGTACAAGATACAGGTGAAGTAATTAGAAGAATTGCATATTTTCAATTTCGTCCGGTTGAATCAAAACTATGCTCTAATTTGGAGGAATCGTGTATTAAAACTGAATTGCACAAGGTACTAATTAAAATTTTGTTGGCTCGTAAAGAACTTCTGAATAAATACAAAAGTAAGCCTTTTCATGATTGGAATATCCCATATTTCGATTCCCGAATTGAAGATGTACTAATGGATAATAATTATATATTTAGAATGATTTCACAAAGTAAGAATTTCAGAATCCGTAAAGGACATCGTTATCCTTTTGAAGATTTTGTTATTCAATTTAACGAACATTATAGAGGACAGCCGAATCGTCCTAAAAAGCCAAAGGTTACAGATGTTATGTTTAGTAAAATGGGTTTAAATATTGAAAAAGAAACAGTTTGTAAAGATTGTGGAAAACCTTTTACTCAAACAAAATGTTGTGAAAAACATTCAAAGAATAACAAAACAACTAAATATTATATCAGTGATTTATATTATCAAGAAAATAAATTCTATTCTCATTCACAAGAAGATTCATCTGATGAAGATATATAAAATGAAGATACATAAAAATTTTAAGCTAAGTATTTGCTTTTTTTATTCTTTTCTGTTTCTTTTGTTACAAATGGAGATGAATCATCCTGTTTAGTCTCATTCTTTTTTTGTTCGCTGTTTTCTATATGTTGATCAATATGATCTAATATTTTTTTATCTTCACCACTTAATTCCATATTTTCTGATTCAAGTAATTTATTTATAGTTTCTAATATTTTATCTATTGATGTTGGAACACTATTTGGATTTACTAAATTTTTTGGACAAATAGATGTAGATCCTTCGTCACTATTTCCACCGCATGTACCCGTGTTATCATTATCATTATTTAATAAATCACAGGGTGGAGGATTATTTAATAATCCCCCTCCAAACAAATCGTTAAAGAAATTTGTGTTGTTAAGAGTACCACAATTTTTTCTTTTTAAGAAATCAGATAAATTGGCACATTCTTGTGCAAACTCTAATAGTTCATGTCTATTATCAAATTTACTTGGGAAGTCCGTTTTTCCAACTAAGCTATTTAAAAATGCTAATTGACTTTGTGGATGGAAAATAAAATCAGGTCCTCCAAATTCAATTTGTTGAGTATATAAATTATAACAAACATATAATGGAAATACATAAATTGATGTTAAATTGCCGTTATATTTAGATGAGTGTGATAAACATAATAAATTTCTTAATATTTCCTTAAATAGCTGCCTTTTTAAATGAATCAAATCTACACATGTGCCCGAATTAGCAATTTCATCAACTATTTCCTGAAATACATTACTTATGAATAATGAGTTATTCCAATATAATTCATAAATAGAGCTGTCTAATAAATTACCAATAGTTGATTCAAGTACATTCATAATAATTAAACTATTGTGAGCTTATTTATTTACAAAAAAATCTACAGTGCGTTTTTTTGTACAGTTTGATAAAAGAAAAATATTTAATGGGTGACAAAATATGTACTTATCCACAATCAAACATGGTTCAGTATCTTTCATCGTATTTATCACACAATATACATAATTTAATAAAACCTTCATCAAATTGTGACTTAAATAAATGTACAAATATTATAGAAACTTTGACACATATATTAGAATCAATTGTAACAACTATTCGTAAATTAAAAGAAACAGATTTGACTGAAGATGAACGACATAAATGTGTTTTTAAACTTCTAATTATTGTACGACTTGTCCGCATTGTTAGAATTGTATATTTGGACTCTATGATATATCAAAATTGGCACTTTTCTCAATATTTAAAGATACATCATACTATTATTTATAATGCTATTATTTCTCACAATATAGATGCCCCTACTGCATGGAATTGGTGTAAAATAAGAACAAATCGTGGTAGAATATTTTTAGAGAAGATATTAACAATATTAAATGCGGAGGATTTTATTTGCTGGCATAATACAATTGGTCTTGATGAGGATCAAGTTTTTTTAAGAGAACTGATTCGTCTTATTGCAAGATATCAAACTGTTTCAATTGTTATTACTGCATTACATAAAAAAGTAAATTTATTAAACTATGAATTAGAAGATGCTCGTAAGTTAATTAATAAATATGAAGATTATTTTAGAGCATTAGAAACTGGTGGAGGATTAAGAACTCTTTTTCCTATATCTGATATAAGTGATTTAACCACTAATAGAAATGTATATCCCATATCTGTTGATGGCCGTGGTAAAAATGCAATTATGAAAATATCAAACGGTTCGATTATTATCGTTCAACCAGGGGCAGAATATGTTTTTAATGAAATTATATCAGTTTATTTTGAGCAAAATCCATATTATTTTAAAGTTACAGAACTTACTGCTCCAGTTGAAGAAAATGAAGGTACTTATAATGTAGCTACTAAAATTGAACTTGATAATATTGATGTAAGCGTTCCTATATGGACAAGATTATATACATATTTATTTCCAAATACTTTTAATATTAAAGTCTTATGTAACATAAAAGCAGATGTTCAATGTTATGGTATTCAATATGTATTATTAAAATATGGGTCATGTTCAGATTTATATGATGAATCATTAATTAGTGCGTTTTAGTAATAAAATATACTTACAGAATATTTTATTTGTCTAGATAAGTTTTTAAATATTGCATAAAGTCATACCCATGAGTTATTTAGATATTGATTCCGATAATATTATTAGTATAGCCGATGTGGCTATTGCAAGTTCAGGGGTATGGTATAGACCAGGTTTTGAGAAAGGAGTCTCTTATAGTTTTAGAACTTATTTTGGCGAAATTAGTGCAAATCTTGCATTACAAGCATATTCTCCACCAGAACCTGAACCTGAACCAGAACCAGAAGCATTTTATCCTATTAATATGATACCGGGTCCATTATCTAATAATGGTTATGAGAGAGGTCCATTTTATTTTATTGATTTTGGCCCTACTGACAATGCAGTTTCTATTAAAAAAGGAATAGAAGAAATTAGAGAAGATTCAGAAAATGTAGATTTGAATAGTTCTTTTACTCCATACACATCATTCAAATTACAAAACAGTTCTGATATTCCAATTGGACAATATGAAACATTTATTGATAATATATCGCAAATAAAAAGAAATTATAGTGATTTAATAGTTATTTTTTATGCAGATGATTTAAATAAATATATTGGTTACAGAGCATTATGGGATGAAATTTTGCCAATAAATGGAATATATCAAAGTCCTCGGTCGAGTTATACTGAATTTTGGATAAAAGAAACATCATACGTTATTGATGCTTTGAATTCTGATACGCATGATGCATCTGAATTAAGTTATCAAGTAGATATGATTTATATGTATGCAAAAATTTCTTCAGAAGTTCATTTAGGTGAAAGAATTTATTTTGATAATGTTGATATACCTCCTATAACAGGTAATGCAAACTTTACAGATCCGAGCTGGGTAGCGGGTAACTACCAAAATACAAGTCAATACATTTACAAATCTCAATATCCTCATCTCAATGATAATCAATTTATTTCTTTTGGCCTTGATTTACTTGATAGTGGTATAGTCCAGGAAACATATGGATTTGTAGTAGAATATACAGATGAAACTAAAACCACTGTAAATAATATCAGAGCTTGCAAAGACTTAGTATTAGTAGTTAGTGATAATACATCTAATAATAAAAGGTTATTTACTTGCCCTCGTTTCATAGAACTAATTCGTGAAAGAATAAACAATGATGATGAACTATCATCTAATGAAGGAACATTTTCTTATGAAGGTCATGGTATGAAACTAAGACCAAGTCGTGTTTTTAGAGGGGATAGACCTATCTTACCAATAGGATTACCAGATAATTTTACGGCTCAATGGTTTTGCACACCATCAACTCCTCAACCACCCAATTATGGATTAGTTGGTTTTTTTCACGTGAACAATCCATTAGAAGAAGGATATTTAGAAAATGGTATAGAGAAATCGGGATTATGGGCAGATTGGAAGACACCAACACTTGGTGATTCTGGTGATGACCCAATACATGGTTATCAATTATATTATGGTATTGATGGTGATTTTAAAAGAAGTACTAACATTTTTTATACTTCTCCGACTTCAAATGCTGGGTATCATTTGTTTGCAAATGAAAATTTAGGAGTTCGTAAATCATTTAAAATTTTCACTGAGCCCGGGTTACCCGGTTATGGTTATAGTGCAGGTTCAATTTTACCTTTGGTAAGATCTGCTACTTCAACCGGAAGACCGAGATATCTATCTGAATACGCGCAGAGCTGGAATCAGTCTAATTATTGGAACATGCCTAATGTAGGAACTTACGGTCCTGGTTTTTATCTTCCAGGTAATACAGATTTATCCTATACAACAGATAACTCTAATGCGATCTATGCAAACGTAAGCTTATTTGTTAAATCTGAAAATTTTCCACAACCAGAACCGGAACCAGAACCGGAAACAATGTATCCTGAACCAGAACCACAACCAGAACCTGAACCAGAAATATTTGTATATCCTGAAATTTTTTATTATACTAGTGGAACTAATACTACAGATACTTATCTTACACCATTTTATTCTACTGGAACAACAAGTATAGTTAGAAGCGATTATTTATCATTATCAAATGATGAATTTCTTAGTTATTGTGTTGGTCACATGCAATATGACGGTAATATTAAGTTCATACGGGTAGAAATGGTAGGAGATCCTGTTGGCGCAAATCTGACACCTGAAATAATTGCAGCGTATGCATATAGTAGTTTTGCAGGTTTAGACGAAGTTCCAAGTCCAGGATATGACTCAACACAAAATAATGCAATAATATTCCGTGAGGAATATTTCATTAATCCACCAGTACAAAGTAATATCAATGGTGGTAGTTGGATAGGCTGGATAACACCACAACAGTGGATAGGACAAGTTGTATCTACATATGTTATCTCTGCTGTCCAAGAACCACTACCTCCACCACCACAATATTATTATTTTGATTTAGTATCTATTAATGGATTGGATGTATCATGGGTTGAAGATGGAGTTCCTATTGGAACTAATATATTTAAATTTAATTATCCCGATCTATCAGATGATGAATTTATAAGTTATGCTTTTGATTTGTTAGAACAATCATCAGGATTAATAATAGGAGGAGACTCATTTGAGATAAAAGCATTTGAAGTATTCTATATATCTAATTTACAAACACAAATTAATAGAATAGCTGCAAAATCAGATATTACTGGAGCCGTTAGTATTACAAACACATTTTCTGGTAACCAAGTATATGTAAAATATGATAACCTTGAGGCGATTGAAACAATTCTTGGAACTACAGGACTCGTATTCAATAAAATTGAAACTGGAACCGCTGAATCAGAATCCGAGGCAGGTCCTGAGCCAGAACCAGAACCTGAATACGATGATGAATTCGATCTAAAAGATTATATGGATATTAAAGTCGTACCTCCAGTTGGGTCCTTACCAATAATAGTTAGAAAATTAAATTCAGATTCGAGTGGTAATTTAACAAATATAACAGAAGTTGTATCTGGTGTAACAGATGATTTAGGAATATTACGGATAGATAATTTGTTTTCATTATTTGATGAAGGTGATATATTTGAAGTAGAGTCTGTTGCTACTGCTCGTCCAATTGAAAGCACTAATAATGCTGATAGTTCTGAAGCATTGGCAAACAGAGATATAACAAGTAATCATGCTTATGAAAGAACTACATATAATATACCCAAACGTTCTGTAGTGGAACAACAATATATACAAATTGTTTATCCCCAAACAATACCTGAATCATGGGCCCCATATACTTATAATGATGATAATGGAAATGTTATTCGTGAGTCTCAAAATAGAGATAATATTTTAGTAAATTATATTGGTTTATATCAAAGAAGTCATGAAACAAATATAATTTTAAGTTCCGAATCATCAGAAATACATAATCGTTTAAAATATAATGTAAATAAAATTAATTATTTAGAAAAATATACAAATATTTGTGAAACTATTAAGACAAATTATGGATACACATTTATTTCTGAAGTAAATTGTGACTTTATGAATACAGAATGTTATAATTCATTATTTGCGCATTTTGTTAGAATTAATTTAACAATGGCAATATGTTGTATATACGGAGTGCCTATTGATAGTGAATCTATTCAATATGAATCAAACATTACAAATGTTCCAATTTCTTCAGAGGAAGCTCTTGCAATAAGACAAAATATATTTTATGGAGTATTACACGGTCTTGAAAAATATGGATTTAATAGACAACAATTAGAATTAGATCTAAAAGATCCTATATGGTTCAAACAAATGTATTCTATGGTATCTCAACTAATTGCACATGATGTTTATAATGCTGGTAATAATAGTGATTTTTATATTTCTATAGTAGCATCTGGTACAGACGCATGGACAATAAATACAGAAGGATTGTTATCATCAACTATTGATAGTGTATTTCCAGATTCTTCTGGAACATATATACCAGAAAATCCAAATATAGAAATAGTTCTTGGTAGCTCTCTATATTTATTAAATTTTAATCCAAGTCATCCACTACAAATATTAGATAGTAATAATCAAGTTTTGTCAGTAACAAGTGTAACTGGTCAAGGTACAGAAAATGGCATAATTACATTTACACCTATTAATGGAGGTATTTATAAATATAAATGTTCAAATCACCCAAATATGGAAGGAAAAATATCAGTTTTGTTAGGAGCTAACAATATAGAAATTCCATTAGATGAAGATGGTATAGAAATACCTGGATATAGAAATTTAGAACAAAAAGTACCAGATTCTGTTGGATTGACTTTATTGAGTAAAATTCATTTTCCAATGCGTAGTCTTAATACAGTAACACTATCTAAAAGACAACAATACTATAATGCTTTTATGATGTATAATTCTACAAGGTACCTAATAACAAAATACATGAGAGATATGTGGTCATATAGTACTGATGATTGGTATTCTTTATGGCATTCTACAGCAAGTTATACAGACACAGTTCCAACACCTGGATTCGGTCTATATAAAGCTGGTGAGCATAGTATAACAAATATTACCCCTCTCAATATAGCGAAATGGTATGGAGTATTTAAAATGGTAAATAACGAAGAAGATTCATATTGGAATATATTATCTAATATATCGGATGAAAAGCCCCCTTCTTTAGAAGAAATTGGAACATTTGATGGTGATTTTAGAATAGAAAATACAATTTATGATGACAGTAATGGAGTATTAAAGGTAAAATTTCAAGATGTTGGAATTAATTCCAATGGGAGAGATTTAAAAGAATATAAAATACTGGAAATAACTGACGATTTTACTAAAAAAGGAATGAAAGTTTATGATAATGGTGCTCTTCGTAACTTAACGGAGACTGTTGTATGTTATACTATTAAAGAAAATTATTCCAGAGTTTCAGGTATAAGTATAATGCTTAGGACTTCATTACATGATAAAATTGAGGATCAATGGGATAGTGGTGCGCGAGAGGCCTTATTCTTTTTCATGAATTATTATGGAAATAAAAGCGATACTGCAAATTATGACCCCAGTCTTGGTCCGTGGGCATCT
>CERI01108200.1_pt1 | contig 24791 bp, 24 predicted proteins | sample 350261 | NCBI WGS metagenome assembly CERI01 (sample SAMEA2620979, study PRJEB7988) | marine metagenome | isolation source: saline water (ENVO:00002010), including
ATCTCGTGCCGGTTCGACTCCGGCCCTGGGCAAATGAAAACCTACCTTTTTTTTATACTTCTTTTAATCATAGCATCATGTAGTAAGATTCCTGTACCTTCAATTCTTGCTCCTAGTGAAAATAGAAATATTCAAAAAGTAAATTTTGGTGAAGAACCTGCAAGTTATCAAAATATTCTAAAAAATTACCTCATCATGAATTTAAAAAACTATAAGACTGCAAAGGTTGAATTTAGCAATCTTCCTTCTAAATTTAGCATAGATCATCTTGGCAATAACTATTCCGGTTATAGAGTGTGTTTATCTATCAATGAAAAAAAAGATGAGTATTATACCGGATATAAAAATCATTTTTTCATGATTTATAATAACAAAGTTAATTTACATTTATATGACTCTGGCCTGTTAACAATCCCATTTAGCTATTGTGTTTCAAGGAATATTAATAATGAATATTTTATAGATGATATTCCTGATCAAGCAGAGGAAATAAGTGTTGAATCTATGGATGCTGTCGAGTTAACTTCAGGAGATACTCTTGAGTATAAGAAATTAAAAACTGAACTTGATAAACTTAAAAAGCAAAATGAAGAGCTTAAGAGATTAAATACAACTAGCTCTGAATCTACTGAAAAAGATATTAGCCCTTTAGCTAAAATTGAAAAATCAGAGGAGCTTTATTATGATAAAGCAGATGTTTATATCTCTTGTGTCTTTGATGATAGTATTTATACTTATATTTTTAATGACGATGATAAAACATTTAAATTCATAAATAAACTCGATATTACTTCATATAAAGTTAACTTCAACAGTGCATACATAGTAGCTACATATGAAGAATTAGAATTAACTATTAATAGAGTGAATGGAAATGCTACACTTAGTACTACAATGCCTTCTACTGGAAATTGTGACTTAAAAGATAAAACAAAATTCTAGAAATGAAAAGTTTAGATATAATAAATCAATCAATACATGAATCCTCGAGTGTTAATTCAAATTTAATTAATGATGATATTTTTAAAGAAAGTCTTCTAATTGCCTCGAATTTATTAATTGAGACTTTTAAGGAAAAAGGAAAAATAATGTTAGCTGGTAACGGAGGAAGTGCAGCTGATTGTCAACATATTGCTGCAGAGTTTATGGGTAGATTGAACTATGATAGGGACCCTTTGCCAGCTATTGCTTTAACTACAAATACATCAAATCTAACTTGTATTGCAAATGATTATGGTTATGAATATATTTTCTCTCGACAAATGCATGCTTTAGCTGATAAAAAAGATTCTCTAATTGTATATTCTACATCTGGTAATTCTGAAAATATTCTAAAACTAGTTAGCGAAGCAAGAGATAAAGTTAAAAGCATCATTGCACTAACGGGCAATCATACTAGTAGATTAGAAAAATATTCAGATATAGTTATATCGGTTAATTCTAATAAAACTACTCGCATTCAGGAGGTACATGCAGTTGCTGGACATATACTGTGTGAATGCGTAGAAGAGCATTTTTTCAATAAGTAATTACATGAATCAATTAAAAAATAATATACTTGTTATAGGTGGATCAGGAGATATAGGATCATCTATATGTAAATTATTTGAAACAGATTACAATGTTACATGTACTTCTAGAAAGCAACTTGATTTATCATCATCTGAAAGTATAACAAAATTCTTGAGTTCAAATCTGCCAATATTTACACATATAATCTTCTGTGCTGCAGAAAATGAACCCAGTCGATTCATGGATTTGAAAATATCAAATTTTGAAAGAACTTTAAAGATTAACTTTATTTCTATTACTGAAATTATACAGGCAATGATGCGTTCTGAAAAATTGAAAACTGGAGGCTCTGTAGTAGTTGTATCCTCTTTATATGGATTATTTGGAAGAAGTAAAAGATTATCATATTCTGTATCAAAACATGCTCTAAATGCATTAGTAAAAAATTTAGCAATAGAATTATCCTCTGATAAAATTAGAGTTAATAGTGTAACTCCAGGATTCATTGATACTAAGTTAACAAGGAAAAACTTAAATGAAGCTAATATATCTGCAATTACGGGTTCAATACCTCTAAAAACTTTGGGGCATCCCTCAGATATTGCACATGCAGTGTATTTTTTAACAAGTGATAAATCAAGATATATTAATGGTCAAGATATAATAGTCGATGGTGGCTATATTTGTGGTGCATTTATGGGTATAGAATAAATGAATATTAATTTTACAATAGATAATGAAAATCTTGAATCTCTCATTGATGTAAATGCTACAGAGATTAAGATAAATTCTAGCCCAAGACCTTATAATGTTTTATTTACAGATAATTTCTCGAACTACATTAAGGACGAATTAAAAAATAAAGACTTTAGTTATATTTTTTTTATTGATAAAAACATATTAAATTTATTTAAGGATAGTTTTAACTTTTTAGAGAACTACCCATCTCTTGTATTCGAAGCTATAGAAAGCAAAAAAAATGTAGATGCAGCATTTGAATTATGTGACAAATTACTAGAGTACAATGCAAATAGAAAAACAAAATTATTTGTTATTGGTGGAGGTATAGTACAAGATATTGGTGCTTATGCAGCAGCTACTTTTAAGAGAGGTATACCTTGGATTTACATCCCTACAACTTTATTAGGTCAAGGTGATAGTTGCGTTGGCGGTAAAACAGGTTTGAATTATAAAGATACGAAAAATTTAATAGCTCTGTTTTCTGCACCAAGAAGCGTGATTATTGATCCTATATTTAATACATCTTTAGAATCAAAAGATATTTATTCGGGTCATGGAGAAATAATGCGTCTTGCAATAACTGGGGGAAAAGAAACTTTCTATTTATATAAGAATCTTTTTCAACAACTTAATCGAATTGATAAAATAAATAATCAAGATATAAATATTATTAAACAGATGCTTAGGTTATCTCTTCAAGTAAAAAAATCTGTTGTAGAGAATGATGAATTTGAAATCAATATTAGAAAATCCATGAATTATGGTCATAGTATTGGTCATGCAATAGAAATTTTAGCTAATCATAAAATTCCCCATGGACAAGCCGTTTCAATAGGTATCATGATAGAAAACAAAATTGCAAGCAGTTACTTGGGTCTTGACAAAAAGGTAGTAGATGAAATTTTTAAGATTGCAAATTTAGTAGTATCTAATGAATCAAAACAGGAGCTAGCTAGATTAAATAATATGGATATAGTCGAGGTAATGAAAAGAGATAAAAAAGTTGAAGGGAAAATTCTTAAACTTGCGACACTTTCTGATTATGGAGTAATGCATTTTATTGATTTTCCATTAAATTCAGATTCAAATGATCTAATCAAAAATTGCATAAATAGTATTATTTCAAAAATATGACTTCATTATTAATTGACTTTGGCGCAAGCAGAATTAAATCAATTATTTATAATATTGGACAATCAGAATATATAAATATGTGTTCAACTGCCGGTCCTGCTCAATATGGCATGAATAAAGTGAAACTAAGTTTTTTTTATGATGCTTTGCAAGAACATATTAAATTCCATAAAAAGTATATCGATCAAGTTGATGCTATTTACTTATGTACTGAAATGCATGGTTATGCATTGGTGCAGGAGGATAATAATTTTATAGATGATTTTTACTATAGTTGGCGTAGCAATGAAAGCATCAATGTAAAAAATGAAGAGGTTGCTCTATTTCCATCAAAAGACTTTAAAAGCATCACTGGTATGTTGCCTCGACCAGGATTGCCAGTTTTTAGTCTTTTGAAACATAAAAATTTCAATAAAAAAGCAATATTTAAAACGCTTCCCGAGATAATAATTGATTTAAATGGAAAATCTAACGGCAAAACATCATTATCTATTGCTGCTGCTACAGGTTTATATGATATAAATAAAAAATGCTGGATTGAGCAGTTTAGTTCACATACTAATATAACATTTCCTGATGTTGTTAGCGGTCTAAATGAATCATTTGGTTATGTAATGTTAAATAAAAACAAAATACCTGTTTATGCATGTATAGGTGATCTTCAGTCTTGTATTATTTCTATAGAGAGAGAACCTTGTGATATTAATATTAACCTTGGCACAGGATCACAAGTATCAATTATTTCTAATGATTATAAATATTTGCTCCCAGAAATAAGACCTTTATACGATGGTAAAGTATTTTCAACATTAACACACATCCCTTGTGGACGAGCACTAAGTTTATTCTCTAGAGTTTTAGATCTAAAGAATGAATGGTTTTGGGAGACATTTTACTCACCCTCAGACAGTAAGAACTCTAGAAAATTAGAAATAGATCTAAATGTTTTTCCAGGCTCTTATAAGTATAAGAATGGTGGTTTTATAACAAAAATAAATGAACTTGATTTTGATAAAAAAATATTAATCGATAATATTAAGTTCAGCTTACTTGAACAATATACTGATATTATTAATCAAATTATCATGAAAAATAAAAATCTTGATAGAATTATTATTACTGGAGGTTTAGCTAATAAAATATCAGATATACAAAATATCTTTTCAAATAATATACATAATAAAGTTAAAATCATACTTCCAAAATATACAATTGATTCAACTCTAGCTGGTTTAACTCAAGTATTAAATTATAATTCTTAAATTGATAGACTTAAAAAAATATGAATTTATTGGCTTTGATCTAGATGGAACTTTAGTAAATAGTTCTAATGCTATCATGTCATGCTTAGAAAAAACTTTACCTAAGTACATTAATCAAAAAAATATTAATTTTAATGATTTAATGACACAACTTTATCCTCTAACAATAAATCAATATCCAGACTATATAGATTTTAATAGTGATCAATGCTTCGATGATTTTAAACAAGAATTTTCAAAAAAATTTGATAACAAATATTTTAAGAAAGTTAAACTACTTCCATATACTATTGATATATTAAAAGCATCAGTAAGATATTTTTGTAAAGATAATATATTCATTCTTACAAATAGAAGAATTGAGAGTGCAAGTCAATTATGCAAACACCTGGGTATATCAGAAATAATTAATGATAATAAAATTACTTCTACAGTTGATGATGGGACAGACAATCCTAAAATAAAATCCTTAAAAGATCTGATTATTAAATATAATTTTATTGATAAATTTGGATGTTATATAGGTGATAGTGATTCAGATATAGAAAGCGCTTTAAAAAATAATTTGCATGCAATAAAGCTTCATGATTGTCAAGGCGAAAATTTTACTAAACAACACTATGAAAAGTATGATAATATTTCATATATTAATTTAAGAAAATATATGGAGTTACTCATTGATGTTAAATAATTTATTTAAAGACTTGTTTGTTCTCGAATTAGCAAATAACCATTGGGGCAATCTTGAGAGAGGATTAAAAATCGTACGAGATTTTAGTTCAATTGTAAAACACAATAATGTAAAAGCAGCAATTAAATTGCAAATTAGAGATGTTGACAGTTTCATTCATCCTGATCACATAAAACATAATTCAAGGTATATTAAAAAAACGATTGATACTAAAATGACATTTGATCAATACAAAGCATTAGTTGATGAAATTAAAAATACTGGATGTATTCCGATGGCTACACCCTTTGATGAAAAATCTGTTGATACTTGCCTAAAATTGGAATTACCGATATTGAAAATTGCTAGTTCAGATGCAAATGATTGGCCGTTGATAGAAAAAGTTGCTTCTACCGGTTTGCCTACTATAGTATCTAACGGGGGCTTATCTGAAAAAGATCTAGATGATATCGTCGAATATTTTGCTCATAGGAGTGTGCCACTTGCTATAAATCATTGTGTCTCTCAATATCCTACAGAAGAGCACAACCTTAATCTTGATCAAATTGATTACTTAGTCAAACGTTATCCTGACAATGTAATTGGCCATTCAACACATGAGTATCATGATTGGAGTAATTCAATGTTGGTATCCTATGCAAAAGGTGCAAGGTCATGGGAAAGACACATTGATATTGAATACACTGGAAAAGGTTGGGAAGGAAAGTCAGTTTCACCATATTGTTCAACTCCTAAAGACATTGACACTTATTTTCAAGCATACCATAAATCTAGAGAAATTTGTGGGGGAGTGGCTGATCAAAAAAGAGTGATACCAAAGAATGAAATAGAATACTTAGATGAGCTTGTGCGTGGAATATATGCACGCAAAGATATAAAAAAAGGAACAAAAATAAACCATGATAACTTCAATGACTACTTCTTTTTAGCAGTTCCTCTCATGCAAGGACAACTTTCTTGTAGAGAAATAATAAACAATGTGATTATTCAAGATGATATTAAATCTAATCAGCCACTTGATATTGAATCTATAGATGGACCCTATAATGATAATTTTAAACTTAAGAAAATGATTCAGGAAAGAGGGTTTAAAAACGATTCTAAATTATCAAAAGTACGTATAATTAAGTAGGTCAATATGAAAGCAGTGCTTTTAGCGGGTGGGTTTGGTACAAGAATATCAGAGGAGACAGATCTTCGACCTAAGCCAATGATTGAAATCGGAGGTAAGCCTCTGCTATGGCACATAATGAAGTTGTATTCATACTATGACTGTAATGAGTTTATTATTTGTTGCGGATTCAAAGGATATGTTATAAAAGATTATTTTATTAACTTCGCTAGTCATATGTGCGACATTGAAGTTGACTTGAAAAAAAATAAATTCACTACTCTAAAATCGTATGCAGAGCCATGGAAAATTACATTAATCGATACAGGCACAGACACAATGACAGGAGGAAGATTGCAGTTGATTTATGATTATATTAAAGATGAAGATGATTTTTTTATGACATATGGAGATGGGATATCAGATATAAATATTTCTCAGTTGTATGATTTTCACAAGAAACACGGAAAAGATGCAACAATGACAATTGTCAAACCTCCAGGAAGGTTTGGATCTGTAAAAGTTAAAAATGATATGGTTGAAAGTTTTATTGAAAAACCTGCAGGTGACAATAGTTATATCAATGGTGGTTTTTTTGTCTTGAAACCAAATACTATAAAAACCTATATTGATGGGCCCAATACAATTTGGGAACGAGAACCATTGGAAAGACTTGTTCAAAATAATCAATTGTTTGCGTATAGGCACAATGGTTTCTGGCAACCTATGGATACACTGAGAGATAAAAGACTTCTTGATGAATATTGGAATAATATTAATCCTCCATGGAAAGTCTGGTGATTGATTCAAGTTTCTGGTTAAATAAAAAGGTCCTGGTTACTGGACATAACGGATTTAAGGGTACGTGGCTCACCGTCTTATTAAAAAAACTTGGCGCTAGTGTCTATGGAATCTCTTTAGAGGCAGAACATAATAGTATTGCGAATAATTTAGAAATAGAAGATTACTGTGAAAACTTTAATAACGATATCAGAGATAGAGAAAAAACTCTCAACATAATATCAAAAATTAATCCACAAATAATTTTTCATCTTGCTGCACAATCGCTAGTTTTACGCTCTTACTCAGATCCATATCTAACATATTCATCTAACATATTGGGGTTAGTTAATATACTTGATGCTGCTAGATGTTCTAAATCTTGTAAAACAATAATTAACGTTACTTCTGATAAGTGTTATAAAAATTTAGAATCTGAAAATGGCTATGCAGAGACAGACGATCTAGGTGGGCATGATCCATACAGTAATAGCAAAGCATGTTCAGAACTAGTAACTGATTCGTATAGAGCATCTTTTTTCAACGAAAATAATATTTCCTGTATCACAGCACGAGCTGGGAATGTTATTGGAGGGGGTGATTGGGCAGAAAACAGATTAGTTCCAGATATATTTAGATCAATATTATCAAAATCAATAGTATCTATTAGAAACCCTAATGCTATAAGACCTTGGCAACATGTCCTAGAACCTCTTGGTGGCTATATACATCTAGCGCAACTTTCATATTCATCTGATAATTATTCTGAACCTTGGAATTTTGGTCCTGAAAAGGATAATATGAGATCTGTACAGGACGTTCTTGATGAAATATCCTTACACTTTAATCTTGAAGGAAAGATAAATATTCAAAAAAATAAGTTACATGAAACTCAGATATTAAAGTTAGATATAACAAAATCAAAATCTAAATTACTATGGAAGCCCCAATGGGATTTTAAAAAAACTATTAAACTAACATGTGAATGGTACAAAGAGTATATGAATAGTAATAATATTAAAGAGATAACAGATAAACATATAAAATTGTATCTAAATGACATATGTTAATAATTTTTAGGATAGAATCTATTACTAAAATCACGGAGGAAATATGATAAAAGTATCTTACGCGCAAACAGTTTACGGTCAAGAGGAGATTGATGCTGTTGTATCATGTTTAAAAACTAGTACTCAAATGGGCAATAAAGCCTCTACATTTGAGAAACTTATTGCTGAATTATTTGTAAAAAAACATGGGTTATTTGTGAATTCTGGCTCATCTGCATTGTATTTAGGCATGGAAGCGTCATCCCTGAGTAAAGGATCAGAAGTGATAACTCCCGCTTTAACATTTTCAACAACTGTTGGCTGTATTATAAAAAATAATTTAACCCCAGTCTTTGTAGATGTAGGTGAAGCAGACTACTGTATCAGTACAGATCAAATAGAGTCGATGATTACTAATAATACGAAAGCCATCCTTGCTCCAAACTTAATGGGTAACTTATGTGATTGGAAAACAATACGAGAAATTGCTGATAAATATAATCTTATGGTTATAGAGGACTCTGCAGATACACTAGGCGGGAAAATAAATGGAGAGCTTGCAGGAAAATACAGCGATTGGGCAATAACAAGTTTTTATGGCTCTCATATAATTAACTGTGCAGGAAATGGTGGCATGTTATGCATAAATGATGATGAAATCTATAAGAAAGCTAAATTATTAAGATCTTGGGGAAGATCATCCTCAGTTTTTGATGAAAAAAGTGAAGAAATAGAGAATAGATTTAATGTTCAAATTGATGATATTGATTATGATGCAAAATTTATTTTTGAAGAAATTGGGTATAACTTGGAAGGATCAGAAATAGGCGCTTCTTTCGGGCTGGTTCAACTCAAAAAATTAGAACAAAATATTCAAATACGTAAAGATAATTTTGCAACTCAAACAAAGTTTTTTAACAAATATCCTGAATTATTTACGACACCTAAAATATTTGATAATGTTGACTCTGCTTGGTTAGCATATCCTATTATTATTAATGATAAAGTTAAATTCTCAAGGAGAGATTTTCAAATCCATCTTGAAAAGAATAATATACAAACTCGAACTGTATTTACAGGAAATATTACAAGACAGCCTGGCTTCAATAAAATTAAAATGCGAAAGTTAGAAAAACTACCTAATTCAGATAGGATCATGGAAAATGCAGTATTATTAGCTTGCCATCATGGACTTACAGAAGAAATGATTTCACACATGCATAATACGATAGATGATTTTATATCTAAAAACGCATAGATATGAAAATCTTAGTTCTAGGTGGATCAGGGTTCTTTGGACTCTCTTTTTTAGACTATTTTCAAAGATGTATAGTTAGAAAAAATAAAAATAGCATTTTAATCCTTGCATCCAGAAATATCAGTAATATAAAAAATTATATTCATGCTGACTTTTTAGATAAAAATATTCAATTAGTCACATTAGATATATTATCATGTAGCAATATTCCAGATGCCGATATCATTATTCATGCTGCAAATATTACAGATGAACGTGAATATTCTAAAAACCCTGAAGAACAAATAAAATTAATTGTTTCAGGTACTGAAAATGTTATTAAACTTGCAAAAAAAAAATCATCTTTCATCTATATAAGCTCAGGTGCTGTATATGGTATACAAGATAAAATATCAGATGCTTACTCAGAAGAGTGCAGCTCAAATATTGATATGTATAATGGAACAAAAAAAGTATATTCAGAAGCTAAAATTATCGCTGAAAATATTATAAAAGATTATTCGCGGACTGAAAAGATGTCTAGTTGCATTGCAAGATGTTTTTCATTTGTTGGAAAATTCACACCAAGAAATCAACATTTTATTATTGGTAATATCTTAAACTCTATTGAGAAAAAAACTAGTTTAGAAATTAACTCTAATAGATCAGTATATCGATCATTTATGTATTCTGATGATTTAGTAAGGGCGCTTCTATTTATAAATAAATACTCAAATATTAACACTGAAATATTCAATATTGGATCTGACGAATGTTTTGAAACACATCAATTGATTAAAAACTTATCATCTATATATGACTTTAAATATCATGGCAACACTGAAGTCAGTAGCAAATTATCTGATGTTTATATACCAAACATAAATAAACTACTTTCTTGTGGCTTTAAATCAAATTACAATCTAAAATCAGCTTTTAAAAATATTATTAATTGAAAAATGACTAAAATCACAGCAGCAGATTATTTACAGAAATTTCTAAATTGTTATGGTATAACTCAAAATTTCATGGTGACTGGCGGCGCAGCAATGCATTTAAATGAGTCGTTTAGAAAAAATAAAAAAATTAATAATTGCTTCTGTCATCATGAGCAGGCTTGCACCATGGCAGCAGATGGCTATGCTAGAATATCAAATAAACCAGCATCTGTATGCGTCACAGCTGGTCCTGGTGCTGTCAATGCTTTGAATGGAGTGTACGGAGCATATGTTGATTCACTTCCAATGATTGTATTATCTGGTCAGGTGAGATCAGATAACATAGAAATTGTCCCAGGATTAAGACAATATGGTGATCAAGAAATAAATATTCTTAAAATGGTGAAGAATATTACAAAATTTTCTGTAAGCTTAAGAGCAAATGATGACTTTTCATCAATTTTTCATAAAGCAATATCACTATCAATAGATGGAAGACCTGGACCAGTTTGGATAGATATACCTATTGATATTCAAGGCATGCTAATAGAAGACTCAATAAAAGATATAAAGAAACTTTCAATTGATTATGATTATAATACATCTACTCGTATTGAAGAAAATATTGATTTAATTCTTGAGAATCTTCAACAAGCAAAAAGGCCAGTCGTGATAGCAGGCAATGGCGTCAGATTCTCGGATAGATACACAGACTTTTTAAAAATTATTAATTTACTTTCTATACCCGTTCTTCCTGTGTTTAATTCTGCCGACCTAATACCTACCGACCATAAATGTTTTTGTGGTAAGCCTGGCGCTGAAGGTGATAGAGCAGGTAACTTTGTTCAGCAAAATTCTGATTTATTGATTATTATTGGAGCTAGAATGCATGTTAGACAAGTAGGCTTTAACTGGAAGTCATTTGCTAGAGATGCCAAAAGAATAATGATCGATGTAGATCCAAAAGAAATGAATAAACCTACACTCAGAATTGATTTCAAAATTCAAGCGAACCTAAAATATTTTTTACCAGCAATGTTAGAAAGACTTAAAGCATATAGACCCTCTAAGAGTCACGGCGACTACTTAAATTGGTCAAAAGCAAGATTAAAAAAATATCCGGTAATACAGGATTATCATTATAAAGATACAGGTAATGGCATAAATCCTTATGCATTAATGGATATTGTTTTTAAAAAATTAAAAGAAGATGATATTACTGTAACAGGTGATGGCACAGCAGTTGTAGTCTCTTTTAAAACAGCAATAATTAAAAAAAATCAAAGGCTATTTCATAATAAAGGATGTGCATCCATGGGTTATGATTTACCCGCGGCAATTGGTGCATGGTTTGCATCAAAGGCAGATAGAATTATTTGTATTACTGGAGACGGAAGTCTCATGTTTAACCTTCAAGAGCTTCAAACTATTATAGAAAATAAAGTACCAATTAAAATAATTATAATAAATAATGATGGTTACCATTCTATTAGACAGAGTCAAGCCAACTACTATAATGGAAAAGAAATTGGTTGTGGCCCGTCAAGTGGTGTTTCATTTCCAAATTTTAAAAAGGTATTCGATTCATTTGGAATTAAATCTTACCAAATCAATTCATTAAAAGATTTAGTAAAAAATATTGACGATGGACTTAATTGCCCCGGACCAACATTAATAGATGTTTTAGTAGATAAAAATCAATTATTTGAACCAAGATTAGCTTCAAAGAAATTAAAAAACGGTCAAATAGTATCACCACCTCTTGAGGATATGGCTCCTTTTCTTAACAGAGAAGAGTTCTTGTCAAATATGCTAATTAAACCATGGGAAGACGAATGAAAATGGATAAAACTATTCAAGATTATAAATATATTTTTTATCTCCCTTCTTATCAAAAAAACTCAAATGGTATAGTCAGCATTTGGGAAGCTGCATATTATTTCTCAAAATATCGTGACACATCTATTCTAATAACAGATGTGCAGACAAATACAAATATACCAAAAAAATATGATGGTATTAAAACTTATTTTCAAGATGAATTAAAAAAATTAAATAAAAGTAATTGGTTTCACTTATCAGATTCATCATTTGATGAAAGTTCGATACATATTCATCCTGATGACCCTCATGGATACTTAACAAACTTTGAATTTGATCAAGATAAAATTGTGAAATATATAATGTGTAGATCACTGATGCTTTCAGAACATATGTTAACTATGTCGAAGAACGACTATGGCTTATCGTACTCCAATGCAATATCTACCATTTTTCCAAGTTATCTGATAATTAATGACAATATTCTTAATATTATTGGTAAGTATAAAAACATAAAAAAGAAAAATAAAGTCCTAATATATTATGGCAAAGTCAGATATGGACAATCTTTCAAAAATTTAAAAAGGATAGTGAAAGAATTTGATGAATATGAAATAATACACAGGCTTTATCCAAGCGATAGTAGAGATCTTTATGAAAAGATAGCAGAAAGTTCTTTATTTATTTCTATTGACCCCTTGACAAGCTTACTTCATGAGTCAACTTTAATAGGAACACCAGCATATGTATATGATTCAGTGTATAAAGAATTTTATGATAACTTTGATTTTAAACTACATGGATTTTATTATGATTTAGACCCCTCTGATCTTGACAAAGTATTTCATGATTCAGTAAATTTATCTGATAAAGCTTCAGAGACAGCATATAATTTTATGGCTACTATTGACGAGAGGACTATTGAAACCATAAAAAATATAGAAAAGCATTTTTTAGAAAAATCATGCAGCACAGAAAAAATAACAGCAGCTATAAATGAAGATGTAAAGTTTTTTAATGAAAAATGGAAAGTGCCAACAATATTTAACTGTATCTCTTATAGGTCTATTTATAGATATCATTTAATTAATAGATATAAGTTTTTAGCTATATTGGCGCTTTACCTTAATAGAATTAGAATAAAATTTAGAAATATCTTTATGCTTAACTATCTAACATTAGAAGAGAAAACTATTGTAAAAAAATATTTAGGTAGAAAATTTATTTCTGAAAGTACATTAGAAAGAGATAGAGAAAGGATTTTTAAACATTGGAAATAATAATGCGTGAAAAGCTTAATAGTGACATTAAAAATTCTATAGAATATTGGAGATACTGGTTTAGATTAAGTTTTCTTGATATTAAAAATAGATATCGAAGAACATTTTTGGGTCCTCTATGGGTGACTGGGACTGTTGCAGTCATTATATTTGCTGTCGGACCACTATATGGAGTTATTTTTAATAGACCAATTGATACATATTTGCTTCATCTTGCAACAGGGATGACTTTCTGGTTATTTTTAAGTTCAACAATTTCCGAACTTAGTACATGCTTTATTGATAATACTAGTATAATAAAGAATTCCAATAAACCATTTTATATTTTTTTATTTAGGATAATTTCTAGAAACACAATCATACTGTTTCATAATTTAATCATACCAATACTGATAGCACTGTATTATGGTTTTTTATCTTTGAATATACTTTTCTTGCTACCTGTTATAATAATTTTATTATTGTTTTTATGCATAATCGCTTTACCTGTCTCGCTATTGTCAACAAGATACAGAGATTTGATTCCGCTAATCCAAAATGTTCTCCAATTATTCTTTTTTCTAACGCCAATTTTTTGGGTAGCCGGAACAGAAATGGAAAGATTTTCGCTCTTACATTTAAACCCATTCGATTATTTTATATCACTTGCTAGGATGCCTTTTTACAGTATCTATAACCCTAATACCCTATATGTTATTTTTATATTTATGTTTATTTTCTATCAATTTTCATCCTTTTTATATAAAAAATATTCAAATAAAATAAGTTACTGGTTATGAATAAAGAACCTTTTATAAAGCTTGTAGACTGTACTATAGAAATTCCAATATTTCATGCAGAACATTTTTCTCTTAGATCAACACTTACAAAGAGAAATAAAAAAACTATTTTTGTAAATTGCATAGATAAAATAAGTTTAACTATAAATAGCGGCGATGTTATAGGGTTATATGGTCCAAATGGTTCAGGTAAGACTACTCTTTTGAGAACTATTGCAGGTGGATATACACCAATGTCCGGTAAGATCTCATCACATGGAGTCATTAATAATCTAATTGAAACAGGTATGGGAATAGATTTTGAATCTACAGGTATTGATAATATAATGCTCTATTTATTAATGCTCAATATTCCAACTAATGAAATAGAAGCTCAAACAAATAAGATTATAGAGTTTTCTGAACTTTCAGATGCAATTTATAATCCTGTTAAAACATATTCAACTGGAATGATAATGCGGTTAACGTTTTCGATAGTTACATCGATTTCAGCTGACATAATACTCCTTGATGAGTGGCTCAGTGTAGGCGATGAAAAGTTTCAAGAGAAAGCTGAGAAAAGGATGACAGAAATTACGTCAAAAGCATCTATAATAGTAATTGCATCACATAATTTAGCTATGCTCAGAAATATTTGTAATAGAATAATTTATCTGGATAAGGGAGTAATCGTTTCTGAAGAGAATGCACCTATTTCAAACTAGAATGCACAACTCTTTTTAACTTTGTTGATAATTTGCTGTAAATAAAAATTACCAATTTTCTAGATATAAGCCTGATAATCCTAAATTTTATTAATATTAGATATAATTTATAAGCCTGTCGTATAATAAAGATGATAATTTTCTTGGATAAACGTGAGCCATGCTTGGCAGTTTCATTATCTTCGTCAATAAATTTATTTGTTTCAAGGATATTATTTTTTAGTTTTTTATATAAATTGTTTGAAAAACTGTATTTATGTATTTTTATTTTTTCTAGAACCTTTTTAACATCATCAATACCTTTAGTTTTCCATCTTTCATATTCATCTCTAAACAAATCTATTTCATTCATTGCTTTTTCAATATCTTTTTCAGATACATATCTTTTAGTCATTGATCCATATAATTTTACCTCATTATCTCCAAGAGGTTTGCATTTATAAAATTTACCGTTTGGATGTATATTTACCGGGCAACCTAGAAGTAGAGACTCATATATTAGCGCAGTATCTTCAAATATATGTATTAGTTTGGCATCTTTCAATAATGAAAAAATTTCATTTCTATTTAAAGAGTTCTTTTTATCTCTACTTATGCTTGTATATTGTTTAATATCATCAGGAATCATTCCGTCAAAATTACTCGTAAACTTACCATCATAGTAGTAAATTTCCTTCCGATTTTTTTTATTATTTCTTATGGGATAATTGATATCCAACAACGGAAGAGAAAGTATTTGTTGATACAAAGCATTTTTGATATTTGATTCATGCATTATTGACCTAGAAAAAAAAATAATACCTTCTTTTTTGCTATTATAAAGAGAGGAATGTCCTGACAATGCCCCATCGAAATAGAGTATTATTCTACAGACGTTTTCTGCATGAAATGGATTCGTATAAACTGTATCAGGGTATACTAAAACAGGTATTCGCTGCTCTTCTCTGTGCTTTTCTAAAGCATCTAATGTTAACAATGGGGCGTTAAAATGGTACTTTAAAGTACTTCGCGGAGAACCTATAGTTTCATTTTGTAGTACGATATGAGAATCTAGACCTTCATTATTAAATAAATCTACAATCTGATACAACGTTTTTATGCCGGCGCTAGATTCCTTGAAAGAAGGTGCAAAAAAATAGACTACATGGGATTTAAAAGATATTTTCATTTTAAAAAGAATAATACATGGTGCATAATAAATAAATACTAAATTATAGTACTGGTTTTTTGCAGTTACTTCGAATGTTGATTGCTATAGTAAAATGAAATTAAAAATCTTATTAACAGGCGGTAGAGGTCAACTAGGTAAAGAAATTTCAAAAAAACTGTGTAATGCAACAATTTATTCATACGATAGAGATAAATTAGATATTTCGAACGAAAATCACATCAAAAATATTTTTCAACATCATAAACCTAATATTCTTATTAATACTGCCGCTTATACAGATGTAAATAAAGCCGAAATAGATAAAGAAAACGCTGAGAATATCAATTCTAAAGCAGTGAAAATGCTAGCAAAATATTGTAAAATCTATAATACCTTATTTATTCATTTTTCGACTGACTACGTATTTTCCGGCAATACAAAAAAACCATACCTTGAGTCAGACGAACCAGATCCAATCAATTTTTATGGCATAACGAAATTAAATGGAGAAAGATACCTCCAGAAAAGTGGTACTGATTATATAATATTTCGTACAAGTTGGCTTTATGGTGATTCCAAATTAAATTTCGTAAATAAGATAGCCGTATTAATTAAAAAAAAGAATGAATTATTTGTTACTAGCAAAGAACAAGGTTCACCTACACCTACAACACTTATAGTTGATGTCCTTAATGACTTGATTAAATTTGATAAATTATATTTGATAAAAAATAGGATTATAAATTTATGTAGCACAGGGTATGTCTCAAGATATGATCTAGCTAATGAGATTTTGAAAATACAACACAAGCACAACTTAAATAAGTCGCAAACGAAGATTAGCATACAAAATAATCAAACAAAAGTTAGTGTGCGAAGACCTGCATTTTCTGCATTAGATAATACGTTTATTCAAGAAAAAATTTCTTTTAAGATATTGTATTGGAAAAAATATCTTCAAAATTACTTGGGTTAATTTTATATTACTATTTATATTAAATTAAAAAATTGTAATTAAACATATCTGTATTATAATAATAAGATGCGTAGTGATATCGAAATAGCTCAAGCAGCATCCCCTGAAAAGATTAATAAAATCGCTGAAAAATTAAATATACCTGAGGAGTCTCTTATTCCATATGGTCACCTCAAAGCAAAGATTGATTTGAAATTTACTGACTCTCTCAGTGACAAAAAAGATGGCCATTTGATATTGGTAACTGCAATTAGCCCGACACCAGCAGGAGAGGGTAAAACTACAACATCTGTTGGCCTAGGTGATGCTCTTAACTATATTGGTAAAAAAGCGCTTGTAACAATTAGAGAGCCTTCATTAGGGCCTGTGTTTGGAATGAAAGGTGGTGCAGCTGGAGGTGGGATGGCTCAAGTCATTCCTATGGAAGATATTAATCTTCATTTCACTGGGGATTTTAATGCAATACAGTTAGCAAATAACCTATTGGCAGCAATGCTTGATAATCATATTCACCATGGCAACAAATTAGAAATAGACGTAAGGCGGGTTACTTGGAAAAGAGTACTTGATATGAATGATAGGGCACTAAGAAGCACAGTATGTTCATTAGGTTCCATAGGTAATGGTTATCCTCGACAAGATGGTTTTGATATTGTTGTGGCTTCTGAAGTCATGGCCATATTTTGTTTAGCAACATCAATACAAGATCTCAAAGAAAGATTAGGAAAGATAGTCATTGCCTATACAAGAGATAAAAAACCTATTCTTGCAAAAGATATAAATGCCCATGGAGCAATGACAGTATTACTCAAAGATGCAATGATGCCAAATCTTGTTCAAACGCTAGAGAATAATCCGGCTATCATACATGGGGGACCATTTGCTAATATTGCACATGGATGTAATTCTGTGATTGCCACCAAAGCGTCATTGAAGCTAGCTGATTACGTTGTGACAGAAGCTGGATTTGGTGCTGACCTCGGTGCAGAGAAGTTTCTTGATATCAAATGTAGAAAAGCTAACTTAAAACCTTCCGTTGTGGTTCTAGTGGCCACTATTCGAGCATTAAAATACCATGGCGGATGTGACCTAAAAGACTTGAATAATGAAAATATAACTGCACTAAAAAAAGGCTTGGAAAATCTAGAAAGACATATTCATAATCTTAAAAACAATTATGGACTACCCGTAGTTGTTGGGATAAATGGCTTCACATTCGATACAGATGCTGAAAAAGAACATTTGCAGAAGAAATCTGAAGAATATGGTGTGCCCATAATATCTTCAACTCATTGGGCTAACGGCGGCGAAGGCGCGAAAGAATTAGCAGAAACTGTTGTAAAAACAATCGATGAAGCAGAAAATAATTTCAAATTATTATATAAGGACAATCTAAGTCTATGGGATAAAATGGAAACCATTGCTAAAAAGATTTATGGTGCGTCAGGTATCTCAGCATCAGCTGCAGTAAGAAAAAAAATAGATGAATTACAAGAATCAGGGTATGGTAACTATCCGGTATGTGTAGCTAAAACACAATATTCTTTTTCCACAGATCCGGCGCTAAGAGGAGCGCCGTCCAATCATGAGATACCTATCAGAGAGGTCAGGCTTGCTGCGGGAGCTGAATTTGTTGTAATGGTTTGTGGAGACATAATGACAATGCCAGGACTACCAAAAATACCTGCTGCAGAAAAAATAGATTTAGATGATGATGGAACGGTAATAGGACTATTCTGATTACTAATGGTTTTTGAATTAAGGCCTTATCAACATTTAATATCCCTAGCACTAATAGCCTCATTCTTTTTATTTAATTTTATTGACAGGAATATATCAGATTTAATACTTGTTATTATATTTCTGCTTTCAATCAGTCTTGCGCTTTATAATTTTAACACTGATTACTTAAATACAGATAAAAGTGAATATTTGTTCTTAAGATCGTTTTTTCTTTTTTTTTTAATAATACTTTTTTATTATTTTTATCATGATTCTGATATTGATAATCTTGATAACTATTCAAGGTTTCTTTTAATGATTCCGATTTACTATTATTTTAGAAAAGTCTCATTAAATTATAAATTTATATACTACGTTGTAGTTTTATGTGCATTCATATCATTTATTCATGGGTTGCACGATGTATACTCACATGGTTACTATAGAGCAACTGCAGCATCAAACCTTAGTATCACATATGGCAACTTAAATGTAACATTATTCGTAATCTTATGCGTATTATACAACTATAGGAAAGCATATTCTTTGAATCAATATATCATTATCATTGGTTTAGTATTTTCACTAATAGCCTGGTATTTATCTCTTACAAGAGGTTCAATTATAGGATTATTATTTTGTTTTTTATATTTTGCATATTTATATAGATTTACTCTATCACGATCAAAAATACTATTAATCTTACTAATACCTTTGATGATCTTAGTTCTTCCAAATAACGATAGAATTAAGATTTTAGCTAATGATATTAATATTATCTTAAATTCGCCATCTCAAAGCCAAATATTGACCGAATCCACACAAGAAAGGATATTTTATTATGCAACTTCTATTAAAATAATATCTTTATATCCTTTTGATGGTATAGGTCTCAATAAAAATAAATTTATAGAATATCTTGATTTAGAGAATAATAAAAACATAAGTAAAATTAAGATTGGCAGTCATTCTCATAATGACTTTTTAAGTTTAGGTGTAAAAGTCGGTCTTTTAGGAATATTTGCATTAATCTACTTTTACTATTCGTGTATTTTATTTTTTAGAAAAAACTATGGGTTATCATCCATCACAAACATGTATTCTGATCTAGGAGTTGTAGTCTGTCTCTCTCAGCTTGGTTTTATGATGACTCAAACACAGCTACATCATCATCAAGCAACAATCTTTTTCTTATTTTTTATTATTCTGATATCATCTCAGCTAAGCTATTTAAGGAGAGATAAATTAGAATGAAGACATTAGTTACTGGCGGAGCAGGGTTTATAGGATCGAATTTTATACATCTACTGCTATCTAAGTATCCTAATTACAATATTATAAATATCGATAATTTAACTTATGCTGGAAATAAACTTAATTTATCTGAGATAGAAAACTATAATAATTATTCTTTCGAAGAAGGAGATATATGTAATAAGGAATTTATATCAATGATCTTAAGTAAATATCAACCTGAATGTATAATTAATTTTGCAGCCGAGACACATGTAGATAATTCTATAACTAATCAAACACCATTTCTTCATACAAATATTTTAGGTGTATCTAATTTATTAGATAGTTCTCTGGAGTACATAAAGAAAAAAAAGATTAATAATTTTAAATTTATTCATGTTTCTACAGATGAAGTCTATGGTAGTTTAGATGCTGAACAAGACTCATTTACAGAGGATTCTATATATAAACCCAGTAGCGTTTACAGCGTTAGTAAAGCATCAAGTGACCATTTAGTATATTCCTATTTTAGGACACATTCGTTTCCAGCAATTATAACAAATTGTTCAAATAACTATGGTCCGAGACAACATTTTGAAAAACTTATACCTAAAACAATAGTATCTTGTATCAATAAAGAAAAGATACCAGTATACGGGACAGGTAAAAATATTCGTGACTGGATACATGTGGATGATCATAACAGCGCTTTGATTAAAATTATGGAAAATGGTCGCTGTGGCGAAAAATATAACATTGGAGGATCATGTGAACTAGAAAATATGTATGTAGTAAAAGAGATATGTGAATATTTTTATAAAAAAGATAAAAACAATTTTGATTATATGAATTTAATAACAATGGTAGATGATAGAAAAGGGCATGATTTTAGATATGCAATTAATCAATCAAAAATAGAAAATGAACTTGGTTTTAAATCAAAAATAAAATTTAAAGAAGGCCTTAGGTCAACAATTGAATGGTATATATCTAGATTAAAAAATTATTCTTGAATCGATGATGAAAGTTATAGAAAAAATATTCGATGATGTACTTCTAATAAAACCTAATGTTTTTGAGGACAGTAGAGGCTATTTTTATGAATCATTCAACATGAGAGAGTTTTCAGAAGCTTGTAATAGAAATATCTCTTTTTTCCAAGATAATCATTCCTTATCTGCTAAAAATGTTTTACGTGGACTTCACTATCAGAGACAGCCCTATGAACAAGGTAAACTGATTAGAGTAATTAGGGGCTCAATATATGATGTAATTGTTAATCTAAACTTGAAATCTAGCTATTATATGCACTGGAGAGCTTTTGATTTAAATTCTACAAACAAAAATATCCTATGGATACCAGAAGGGTATGCACATGGATATTTATCACTTGAAGATAATACTGAAATAACATACAAAGCAACCATGCCTTATAATAAGGAATCATCTGTATGCATATCATATAATGATGAAGATTTAGGCATTGAATGGCCATCCGTAAGTATGATAATGTCAGAACAAGATAAAAGCGCTATATCATTTAAAACGTTTCAGAAAATATGACTGCAAACATTGCCATAATATTACCTGTTTATAATGGGGAACAGTATTTGGTACAACAAATTAATTCAATTCTTAATCAAACTGATGTTAACTCGATAATTTATATTAAAGATGATTCTTCTTCTGATTCTAGCGTAGAAATAATCAATAAATTATCCTTTGAGCATGAAAACATTAAGATATTAGAATCATGTAATAAGCAAGTAAATGCTAGTACTGCATTCTACGAAATGATCATTAATATTCCACTTGATAATCATGATTATTTTTCTTTTTGTGATCAAGATGATGTATGGAAGTGTAATAAACTAAAACGAGCAGTTACGTGCATGGAGCATGATAATATACATGGTTATAGTTCGAATGTAGTAGCATTTTGGCCTAGAAATAAGAAAAAAAAAGTAATTAAAAGTTATTCGCAAAAAAAATATGACTATATGTTTGAATCTGCTGGTCCAGGCTGTACATTCGTGATTAAAAGAGATTTATTTATTAATATTAGAAAATTTATCATAGAAAATAAAAAAGAAGTATATAAGTTTTCTAGCTATGATTGGTTTATATATGCATATGCACGGACTTATAATTATAACTGGTTAATTGATAAAAAATTTACAATGGATTATCGTCAACATGAATATAATGAAAAAGGTGCACATATTGGATTTAATGCGTCTGCCAATAGAGTTAGAAATATTAGGTCAGGATGGTATGCACAAGAAATTTGGAAATTGGCCAAAATATTTAATCATAGCGCAAAACTAAAAAGATTAATAAAATCTCCATTAAATTTTTTTAATTTTAGGAGAAATAATTTTGATGCTATAGTACTATACTTTTCATATGCTCTTGGATATCTAAGCTTCTATAAAAAGAACGATCAGAAATATCAGAAATAGGGATTATTTTTTGCACAGTATATCAGAATTTCTTCTTTTCAATGATTATTACTATTCCATAGTGTTTCTTTCTTTAATGGTTTCGCTAAGCGCAATTATATGCGCAACATTTTTTTCTCTGCTAGTTTCATGTCTTATAGTTTTGAATAATTTTAAAGTTAAAGAAGCTTTAATTTTAGCTATTAATACACTTATGAGCTTACCACCCGTCGTTGTTGGATTGATATTATATATATTATTTTCCCAGTCAGGTATTTTTGGCTCTTTCAATCTACTTTATACATCAACTATAATGATTATAGCTCAAGTGATAATAGTCTCTCCAATTATTATTTCACTATCCATTAAAGAATTGGACAACTCATATATAAAACATAATGAGTACCTAAACTCTCTATATACAAATAAATATAAAATTTCAATGACATTGATATACGAACAGCGATTTGAAATTATTTTAATCTTATTAACTGCACTAGGTCGTGCTTTGTCTGAAGTAGGTGCAATAATAATAGTTGGTGGAAATATTGCAAATGTGACACGAGTAATGACAAGCGGAATCGTTTTAGAGACATCAAGAGGTAATCTTTCATTAGCTATGAGTTTAGGTGGCACACTTATCTTGATTGCTTTATTACTGAATCTTTTAACATATTTTTTTAAGAAAAAAATATTATGACTAACAAAAATATTATTGAGCTTAAAAATATTTATTATTTGAATAATAATTTATCAATCCTTAATAATGTGTCATTAAAGATAAAACAAAATCAAACTAATATATTCGTAGGACCAAATGGAGCAGGGAAGACCACTCTTCTCAAAATTATATATGGTTTAGTGAGGGAAACAAAAGGCTATATTATAAGAGACTTTTCAAAAAATTCATGTTTTATATTTCAAACTCCAAATTTTTTAAATCGATCTGTATATGAAAACTTATCTCATGTCTTATATTGTAAAAATATATTAAAAAATGACAGGCATGATATAATTATTAATAAAGCTAAACTGTATAATTGCAATCATTTGTTATTTAAGAACATAAATGAATTGTCCGGTGGAGAATTGCAACTATTGTCACTGATAAGAGCATTAATATTTGATCCAGATTTTATATTTTATGATGAACCATCAAATAACCTTGATGCATATCACTTTGATTTTATTATCGAAATAATAAAAAACTTATCTAATTCAAATAAAAATCTTTTATTAGTTTCTCATGATGAAAGATTATTAAATAGTATATCTGGTAATATTATACGTCTTAACGAAGGTCGTATTGTATGAAAATATTAATCTCTTATTTTATTCTTCCTATAATATTATTCTTATCTAGTCAATTAGTTGCTCAAGAAGTTGTTATTCAATCAACTACATCCACAAGAGATTCCGGTTTATATAAATATTTACTTCCTAAATATCCCATGTATGACAATGTAACAATCAAGGTAATAGCTGTTGGAACAGGTCAAGCAATCCTTAATTCTAAAAATTGTGATGGAGGAATACTTATTGTACATGATCAGAATCGTGAACGCTTGTTTATGTCACAGGGTTTTGGGTCGAAAAGACATGAATTAATGTTTAATGATTACGTTATTATTGGACCATCGCATGACCCTGCAAGTATTATTCAATCTATTTCATCTGTTGATGCCTTAAAAAGAATATACTTAAATCGGTCTAAATTTATTTCACGTAGTGATTCAAGCGGTACTCATGCGATGGAGATGGGAATATGGAGAGATGGCAATATTAACCCGATTGAACATAGTGGGACATGGTATTTAGAAACAGGACAAGGAATGGGACAGTCATTAAATGTAGCAATAGCTACTGACGCATATATTTTGAGTGATCGTTCCACATGGCTGAAATTCTCAAATAAGCAATCTCATAAAATTCTCTATCAAAATAAAGCTGAACTTAAGAATGAATATGGAATGATACTTGTTAATACTGATAGATGCAGCAATATAGATAAAGAAGCGGCGCTGCAGTTGTTTCAATGGCTTTCATCACGTGATGCGAAGAATATAATAAATTCATATCAAATTTCTAATACTCAAATATATTACACTGAATAATTACATAATATATATTATACGAACCCTAACACCTTCAAATGAATAGCACCTATTCTTGTGCAAGCTAGCATTGCAAATGTAGCTTCTGGTATCATGGGCATGTATATCGTTAC
>CERI01117392.1_pt1 | contig 24783 bp, 22 predicted proteins | sample 350261 | NCBI WGS metagenome assembly CERI01 (sample SAMEA2620979, study PRJEB7988) | marine metagenome | isolation source: saline water (ENVO:00002010), including
CCATTTTTTAAGAAACATTTAGGGAAAAGTTAGATTTGGGACAGTCTCAGAGAGAATTTTTACCCCGATTTTGGCAATTTTTATGAATTTTTGGAGAGAGGAAAGGACGACCGAAATTGAAAATGAAACTCGCCAAGTACCGCTATTAATGGGCTTGCGAGGCTTGATGAAATATTAAAAATCTGAGCGGAGAACGATTTAGAAACTATTAAACTGGCGGATGGAGAGGGATTTGAACCCTCGATAGAGCTAATTAACCCTATACGCGCTTTCCAGGCGCGCGCCTTAAACCGCTCGGCCATCCATCCTAAATGATTTGATCAAATAGAGTCTTATTTTGACTAATTTTTGCTTTGTAGTCGCTTGGTGATATACCATTGCTGCAAAATAGATAATATATTACTCCAGGTCCAATAAATTACCAAGCCAGCCGGAAATGTTGCCAATACTATTGTTATGATATAGGGCATCCATTTTAATATTTTTGCTTGCGTTGGGTCAGCAGCAGGAGGGTTCAGCTTTTGCTGGACTATCATAGAAATACCCATTAATAATGGCCAAATTCCAAGATTGAAAAACCCTGAAACCTCAAAGGGCAATAAACCAAATAAATTAAATATAGACGTTGGATCGGCAGCAGATAAATCTTTTACCCAGCCATAAAAGGGGGCATGCCTCATATCAATGGTTACAAATAATACTTTATAAAGCGCAAAAAATACCGGTATCTGAATTATTGCTGGCAAGCAACCCGATGCTGGATTGACCTTTTCTCTTTTATACATTTCCATCATGGCTTTATTCATGGCCATTTTATCATCTTTATAATTTGCTCTAATTTCTTCAATCTTAGGCTGTAATTTTTTAATGCGCCCAATTGCAATATAAGACTTATTGGCCATTGGAAATAGGGCTAATTTTATTAATATTGTTGTTGCCAATATCGCCAAACCAAAATTACCTAAAAATTGATTAAAAAGCTGAATTATAAAGAAAAATGGCTTAGTTAGAAAATAAAACCAACCAAAATCAACCGCTCTATCAAAGAGGGCAATATCATATTGTTTGCTATATTGATCAAGTAATCTAACTTTTTTAGCGCCAGCATATAGATGATTTTTAAATTCTAGCTCCTGTCCAGCCTTTACAAGAAATTCTTGGCCAACATATTCACTATTAAAGAATTTAACTCCGCTTGAATCGTAATATGAAAAGCTCGCATCATATTCCAGGCTTTTATCCGGAATTATAGTTGCCATCCAATATTTATCTGTAATACCAAACCAGCCACCATTGGAAGCAGAATATGATAAGTTTTTCTCTTCCATCAAATTGGCATAATTTACCTCTTCTAATACTTTGTTAAATACGCCAATAGCTCCCTCATGAAGAATAAATATTGCCTGTTGCAACTCGGGCAGGGCTCTATTGACCCTGCCATAAGAGGCCACTGTAAAATCTTTGCCTGAGTTATTTTTTACAATCTGCTTTATGTCAAATAAGAAATTATCATCCAAAGATATTTTAATGATAAATTCTACACCCTCTCTATTTTGCCACGACAAATTTAGTGACTGGCCGGCCTTTAACTCAGATTTATCAGCACTCCAAATCGTATCTGGCTTGGGCAAATCAATCTTAGTGTCAGAACTAACCCAGCCAAAATCACTAAAATATCTTTCCTTGCTCTTTGATGGCGATAATAATACCACATTTTGCTCTTTATCAATGGATTTAAAATATTTTTTTAATGTTAAATCATCAAATTTGGCTCCAACCAAATTAATTGAACCAATTATGTTATTATTTTCTATCTTAACGCGCAAATCAGAAGAATCCATGATCAGCTTTTCGCGATTCTGATTTAGCTCTATAACTGGCTTTTTTGTAGCCAAGCTATCTTTTGCAATTTCAGGCCTAGCATTTTTAATTACTGGCTTTTTATCCAAAGCTTCAGATGCTACTTCTTGCATTTGCTGCTCTTTTTCAACTCTGGGCATTTCAACAAAAAATGTCCAGCTAATTAAAACTGCTATTGATAAAATTGTTGCTAGTAATATGTTAGAGTTATTATTTTGCATTTTTTATTTTAAAGATTCTTTTATAGCTTGGCTAGCCGTTTTTATTGCTATTATTTCAAGATTTTTAGTCACTTCTTTAGGCATGTCAATTAGATCTTTTTTATTAGCCTCTGGTATCAAAACAGTTTTGATATTGCCCCTAAGTGCCGCAAGTAGCTTTTCTTTTAATCCGCCAATTTGCAAAACCTTGCCCGTTAGCGTTATTTCGCCAGTCATAGCTATATCTTTACGGATTTTTTTACCTGACAATACCGAAACCAGCACAACGCACATTGCAACACCGGCTGATGGGCCATCCTTAGGGGTGGCGCCCTCAGGCACGTGAATATGAAAGTCAAATTTATTAAATTTTTTAGAATCAATATTCATGTCACTTGCAATTGATCTTGCATAGCTAAAAGCGGCCTGGGCAGATTCTTTCATGACATCTCCTAAATGACCAGTAATTTGAATTTTACCGCTTCCTTCAAATTTTAATGCCTCTATATTCAATAAATCTCCACCATATTCAGTATATGCCAATCCAGTTACAACACCCTTAAGATCTTGCTCTTTAGCAAGTCCAAAGTTATATTTTTCAACTCCAGCATATTTTGACAAATTACTCTTTGTAATTTTAACATTTGAAGTCTTTTTGGTCACTATATCCCTGGTTGCTTTTCTTGCTAGATTAGCAATCTCCCTGCTCAGGCTTCTGACACCCGCCTCAAAAGTATAGCGCCTAATTAATTCTAATATTGCTTCATTTGATATTTCAAATTCTTGATCACTAAGGCCATTTTCTTTTTGCTCTTTTTGTATAATATGTTGCCTAGCAATTGACAATTTTTCTGTTTCAGTATATCCAGAAACTCTGATGATTTCCATTCTATCTCGAAGCGGGATTGGAATATTATTAATGCTATTGGCCGTTGCCACAAACATTACATTAGATAGATCATATTCTACTTCCATATAATGGTCCGAAAAATTCATATTTTGCTCCGGATCCAAAACTTCAAGAAGTGCTGCGGCAGGATCTCCTCGAAAATCATTTGCCATTTTATCTATTTCATCGAGCAATAATAGCGGGTTTGTGACTTCAGATTTTCTCATAGATTGAATAATTCTACCAGGCATAGAGCCAATATATGTTCTTCTATGACCCCTAATCTCTGACTCATCTCTAACGCCTCCCAGAGACAATTTGATATATTTACGATTAAGAGCTTGAGCAATTGACTTTGCCAATGATGTTTTACCAACACCTGGTGCACCCACTAGGCACAAAATAGGTCCCCTAGAATTATTATTTTTAATTTGAACAGCTATGAATTCGATAATTCTATCCTTAACTTTTTTTAAAGCGTAGTGATTGCTGTCCAAAATTTCTTGAGCTTTTTGAATATTGTCATTTAGTTTGTCTTTTTTAGACCAAGGAAGCGCGCAAATCCATTCAAGATAGTTTCTAATGACACCAGATTCAGAGGAAAATGGATTCATCTTAGCTAGCTTTTTAAGCTCTGACTCGCATTTTTTTCTGATTTCTTTGCTTAATTTTAGGCTTTTTATTTGCTGCTCCAATTCTTCAATTTCATTATCCTCATCTTGGCCAAGCTCTTTTTTAATATTTTTGAGCTGCTCCATAAGGTACATATCTTTTTGGCTTTTAGCAAATTTTTCTTGAATTGACTTATTGATTCGCTCTTCCGTTTTAAAAATTTCAAGCTCTCCTTTGGCTAGCTCAATAGTTTTGTATAATTTTTTTAACAAATCATTTTCCTGGAGAATTTCTTGCTTCTTATCAAGTGGGCCATTTATATTTGAGGCAATTAAATATACCACCTCAAAGGGCGATCTAATTCTTGGAATCGAGGCTACAATATCTTGAGATATTTTTTTATTATATTTGGCATATTTAGTAAAATTATCAATTACTGATTTAATCAGACCCAGCATTTCCTGATTTTTATTTTCGCTTGGCAGGGTGTCGTCAATAACGATTTCTGTTTCACAACAGAAAAATCTGTCTGACTTGATAACTCTTTTAACATTAGCGCGAAGGAGACCTTGTATAACTATTTTTAATGTTCCATCAGAGGTTTTAACAGACTCTACAATGTTGCATAAAGTGCCCGCTTGATAAAGAGACTTTTCATCAAAATTATTGCTTGTTGCGTCAATTTGCGTGACTGCAAAAATTGGTAAATTAAGCTTTCTGGCCTCTTCAATTGAAGCTAGAGATTTTTCTCGACCAACTAAAATGGATGATGTCATTTGCGGAAAGATAACCATATCGCGCAGCGGCAGAGTGTAAAATGTCTGCGATTGTAATTGCTCTTTTTTGATTTGAGATCTTTGTTTTAACATATAAAATAAAAAATATTATAATATAATCTATATATAAATTCAAAAATTACAATGACAATTGCACTAACTTTTTTTTCAACATTTAGCCTCTGCCTTATTATAAATATAATTTTTCTTATTATAAAAAAAAATAAGACACTTCAAATGCAGGGTCAGCTTATTCAAATTTCTAAAGAATTAGAAAATGTTAGACAAGAAAAAGAACAGCAAAAAAATGAATTATTTTTTCAAATTAAGACTCTGCAAAATAAAGTTTCGCAATTTGAAATTCAGAACCAACTTCTAATTCAAGAAAAAAATATTATTGAAAATGAAAAAAAATCATGGTCCAAAGAAAAAGAAATTATGCTTCATAAATTATCTGAAGAATTAATAAAAAAGTCTCACGCTCAACAAGAAATTATCAGTAAAAACCAAGAAGAAAATATTAAAAAAATTACCTTAGAGCTTTTTCAAAATTTTGAAAATGTTACCAATAAAGTATCCTCTCTTAATGACCAGGTGCAAAAATCTAATATTGCTGTTGAACTGACAAATCAAGCGCTGCTTAATCCTGGCGGATCGGGCAAATCAAGTGAAATTACCTTGGAAAATATTTTAAAAAATTCCGGACTTAAAGAAAAGCAATCATTTAATGATAATGGCGACTATTTATTGCAATCTCACTTTTCAAATTATAACTACTCATCAATTGAAGGCAAAAGGCCAGATGCAATCTTATTTTTTTCAAATAATCAAGTTGCAGTAATTGACAGCAAATCATCATCTCATTTCATTGATTTGCAAAAAGCGCGCACAGAAAAAGACAAAAAATTAGAAAAAGAAATATTAATTAAAATTAAAGAATCTTTTAAAAAACATCTCGAATCTCTAAAGAAAAAAGATTATGGCAAGATTGTTTTTGAAAGCCTTTTTAATAAAAAAATTGGCGATTATAAAGTAATGACAATCATGTTTTTACAAACAGAAAAAATGCTTGAAATAATTCACGAAATTGAACCTGACTTTGAAAAAAACGCGCTAGAAAATAATATAATAATTGCTACTCCAATTGGCTTAATTAATTTATTATCTCAGGCAAGAATAGTAATTGACAGAATCAAGCAAGAAAAAAATATAGAAATATTAAAAGTAGAAATAAAAAAATTATTAGATAAGGTGGCGCTGATCTTTAAAGACTCGTCAGAACTTGGAAGATCTCTAAATAAAGCCATAAGTCACCATGATAAAATTACTAGAAATTTAAATCGCGGAATCTATAATTCCATAGAAAAAATTTCTGAATTAGGAATTGAAAGTAAAAAATCTCAAGATATAAACAAAATAGAAGAGCAATAAATTTATGCGCTTTTTTATAATGATTTGAATGATTCAATTTATAAATATAAAATTTATATGGTAAATTTTTTGGCAAAATTTTTAATGATCTTACTGCCAATTTCAAATATTATTATATTCCAACATTTTATATCACATAAATTTTCTTCAAATGAATCAACCCATCTAGTTGCACAAATATCACATAATAATTTACACACTAATCATTCAGATAACAAAATATTTAAGGATCATTCTTGCATCATATGCGATATCTTTGTAACAATTAAAAACTCCTTAAATAATGCCTTATTTTTTAGTTTTTTAGGCCTTATTTTATTTATTCAAATTAGAAGTTTTTTAAAGAATTTTTTAGCCAAAAAAAATCACATAAATTACTATTCTCACGCCCCGCCATTAAGCTGTTAAAAAACAAATATTAACAACTTAATTTAATAAATAATGAAAAAACATATTATTACTCTTTGCGCAATATCATCTTTGATGATTGGCCAAGCAAATGCACAAAATGTCAATAAAGAAATAGCTTCTTTAAAAGATCGTCTAAATAATTTAGAAAAATCATTGTCAAAAAGCAATTTAGACGAGATTAGATTTAACCCAAAAATAGGCCTTCTTCTTAATGGCAAATATCATAAATCATCCAACAAAGATGATGAATTCAATCCTGCAGGCTTTCAATTGGGCAGTCACAGCCATAGCGCTCCTCAAGGCTTTTCTTTATATGAATCTGAGCTTAGCCTTTCTGCCGATATTGACGATTTATTTAGCCTAAATTCTAATATTATATTTGCCGATGAAGATGGTGAAGATAAGGTTGAAATTGAAGAGCTCTATGCTCAAACTTCAAAATTACCATATGGTCTTTCTTTAAAAATTGGTCGCTTTTTACCAAATATTGGCTATTTAAATTCTAATCACCTTCATACTGATAATTTTGCAAATAGATCAATAGCATTTCGTTCTTTTTTAGGCAATCATTATTTTGATGATGGCGCACAATTATCATGGCTTCTTCCTACCAGCTTTTATAATGAAATAGGGTTTGGATTATTTTCTGGCAGAAACTTCCCGGCATCTGGCCGAGATAAAAATGGCACCCCAGTAAAAAGCGCCTTTTTTAAAACTGGTGGCAATTTGCTAAATGGCGAAATCCAGTTAGGAGCATCATATCTTTCCTCAAAAACTGGCGAAAATGATAGGCAAAGCATCCACTCTCATGATGGCGAGCAAGAAATAAATGCATTTTCAGGTGAAAGTAACTTATTTATTGCCGACTTAAAATATAGCTTTTCTTTAAGCGATAATATAAAAGAAAATGAAGTCATGATTCAGGGCGAATATTTTAAGCGCGATGAAAAGGGGGCATATTCTCTTGTGCACGATAATACCATAGAAGAAGAAGGCAATATTAATACAGCTCAAAGCGGATATTACGCCCAGGCAATCTATAAATTCTTGCCTAAATGGCGAGTTGGATATCGCTACTCAAAGCTTTTTGGTAGCAAAAATAAAGATATTGCCAATTTTTATGAAGGAATATTGCAGCATAATAATCACCGACCTTCTGCAAATACTATAATGGTTGATTATACTAATTCAGAATTTTCTAGAATTCGTTTTGAGTATGAAAATCAGAAGCTACAATATGATGACAGCAATGATAGCGTAACTATACAATATATATTTTCTATTGGCGCTCACCCAGCCCATAAATTCTAAATATTAACATCGACCTAGGAGTAAAATAATTTTGTATAAATTATTTTACTCCTGGACTTATTTAAAGAAAATATATGAAAAAAATAATATCATCCCTAATCATAGTTACATGGTCATATTTTGCATGCTTATCCTTTGCTTTGGCTCAAATTAATATCTTTACTTGTGAAGAAGAATGGGCTAGCCTTGCAAAAGAAATTACCCAAAATAAAGCCAGAATTTCAAATGCCGTAAAAGGCAATCAAGATGCCCATTACGTTCAAGCCAAGCCAAGCCTTATTGCCAAAATCAGAAATGCTGATATGATTTTTTGTACTGGAGCAGATCTTGAATCGGGCTGGCTACCTCTTATAATGGAAAAATCCTATAAAAATAGCGCCAAAGACAAAGAAACCGGATATCTTCTAGCGGCAAATTATGTTGAAAAGCTTGAGATTGTTAAAGATAAAGTGCTAACTAGATCTATGGGACATATTCACCCCTCTGGCAACCCCCATATTCATCTCAACCCAAATAATATTGCAATTATTGCTAAAGAATTTACAATTAAGCTAAAAATAATAGATGCCAAAAATAGCCAATTTTATCAAAATAATCTAGATAATTTTTTAAATAAATGGCAAAATTCGCTTAATATATGGCAAAAAAGAGCTCAAAAACTAAATAACATTAATTTGATATCTTACCACAATGCTTGGTCTTATTTGCTAAATTGGCTAAATATTAATCTTGTTACAACAATTGAAGCAAAGCCAGGAATAACGCCTGGATTAAAGCATCTCAATAAAATTGTTACCCTTGCTAAAAAAGACAATATTGATCTTATAATATACGCCCCCTTTGAGCCAATAAAAAATATAGATTGGCTCAGTCAAAAAGCAAAAATAAAAGCCGTTGAACTGCCATTTTCAATCGACAAAAATCACAATGTTAAGGATTTATTCGAGCTATTTGACCAAATTTTAAACAAATTAGAACAAAATACTTAAACATGACAGCTGATCTATCAATTACAATATGGCCATTAATTGCCGGGATTTTAATAATTTTAAGCCACGTACCCTTGGGCAATGAGGTATTTCGCCGCCAGATAATTTTTATTGATATTTCTCTAGCCCAATTTGCAACTTTGGGCATTATTATTGCCAAATTATTGCATTTGCCTAAATTTTTTGAATTTAGCCTACCTTATATTGTAGCAATAATTGCAGCTTCAATTTTGTCAAAAACAGATACCAGGTTTCGCCATTGCCAAGAAGCAATTATTGGCAGCTCTTTTATATTTGCATCGTGCTTGTGCCTTATTTTGCTAAATTATGATCCACATGGCGCCACAGAGCTGAAATATCTACTAGAAGGCAATCTTATTTTTGCAAGCAAGAGTAATATTGCTTTTTTATTATTATCTTACATTATGGCGATTTTTATTTTGCTAATTTTTAAAAAAAATATTTCCAAAATATTTTATATAATCTTTGCAATAATTGTTACTTCTTCTGTTAAAATTGCTGGAATTTATTTGGTATTTTCTTTTTTAATAATACCTGCATTTTTTGCCACCAAATTCGCTAATTTTAAATTTCAATATATCTCAGGAACATTAATAAGCATAGCCTCATTAATTATAGGAATAGCTATATCTTTTAAATTTGATATTGCAATTGGCCTTTCTACCTCATTGGCCCTGATAATGATTTCAATCTTTTCTTGTTTTATAGCAGGGAATGTGCAGAAAGTTAAATCACAAACCTAATTAGCTTAATTTATTTTAAATATTATTGGCACAATTACTGAGGAAGATATAGGCGTATTTTCTTTTAGCCCCGGATTAAATCGCCACCTTTTTACCACCCTAAGAGCTTCCTGATCTAGTATCTTATAGCCACTTGCGCTTTTAATTTTTGCCCCGCTAACATCTCCATTAGCATTAATCTCGGCCTCAATTAAAACTTTACCTTGATAACCCCGCTCTCTTGCACGCAGCGGATATTTTGGTTTTGGGTTTTTGTTATAAAGGGGAATTGCTTTTTTAATAAAAATATTTGCTCTATTGGGATGTATTTTACTATTTTTTTTAAAACTAGCAGCCTCTAAATCTTTTTTCTTGATATCTTTAGCCAACTTGCCTTTTTTATCATAATCGTAACTAGATGCCTTGCTAGAAAGTGACTCAGCTCTACCTAGATTAGAAGAACTTAAGACATTTGTCACAGCTGGGCTTAAAAATTGATATTGAGGCTTTCTATTGCTAGTTTCAATAGCTCTAATAGCTAAATTTATTAGCAATAAATGTGCTAAAATCGCTATAAACAATATTATTAAATTTGAAAATTCTAACAGCCTATGTCTCATTTTTTCTTTCTTTTAAAAAAGATACTGATTTTTATTATATATCCCGAGATCGCCAAAATAAAAGCGGATAATATTATAATTGCAATAATTATGTCCCTATTATACCTGCCTATTACAGGGGTTAAAAAGTTCCATTTATGTAAAAATGAAAAAGAATAACCCTCATAACGATTACTGTCGGCCAACCTATCAACCAATATTGAGGCCGAAGGATCTATATATAGCCTATCCCCAATATCGCTTTCAAGATCAACTTGCCAGACTGGCAATCTTTTATTTCTAAAATCATAATCCGGACCAAACCTTGTTATAACCTTAGCCCCTTTTACAAGGGCGTCATTATTATACACCAATTTTTTTGCATAATTTATCGCCATATATCTATCAGAAATATGAGATCTCTCTCCTGAAATTGCACTGTAATAGACACCTCCACCTTCAGTAGCCATGCCATCAAACTTCTGGCCCAAACTAATATTACCGCCCGGCAGGCCCTTTGGAAAACTTAAGCGATAAAGTATATCCTCTCCCTCAGGATCTTTTACCAAGCTAATTGAATTTAGTTTTATTTCACTATATTGATCAATCCATTTTACCTTCTTATCAAATTTTTCTGGCTCTATGCTAAATTGCTCTTGAAGCTTCATTCCTCTATAATTATCAGAATATGAGTATTGTAATAAGTGATAAACCCCGCTAAAGGTAAACATAGCCAGGGGCACATATATTATATAAGAAAGATATCTATGAAATTTACGCCTCAATGGCATGTTTCTATTTTTTACAAAAAATATCATCCCCACTCCGGTTACAATCATAATAAACAAGCTCAAAAGAAGAAAAAGCATTAAAGCAACGCGAATAATCTCATATTCATCAAGCCAATTCCAGCTATGCATTGCGCGAAAAATAGATTGCATAGAAGTCTTATAGGAGTTAGTAAGTCCGCTTAAAGCATTAATTTCAGTATATATAAAAGCAGTTCTTTCATCCTTAGTGTCAAATGTTACCTTATATACTGGCAAAAGACGATTAACCCATGGATATGAGTTATCAAATTTATCTTGAAATTTAACAGACTTTACTTGAGCATTTTTTAGCCCCGTATAATATCTAGCCAGCCAAATTGCATGCTTTTTATCATGACCTATTAGCTCTTGATGAGTTTTAATATCAAAATATCTTCTTTCGCCATCCTTATCCTGACTAATCTGCAAAACTATACCGTCCTTTGATGGCATTAATTTAGCGATTATAATTTTTCTAATATTATTTTTGACAATAATATCTTTTACACTCACCACATCCTCGGCCTCAATCTTGCCTTGTGGCAAAAAAAACGCATCCGACTTTGGACCTGTCCATGTTAAAATTGGATGAATTAGACCCGAAATAGCAAAAATAATAAGGGCAATGCCCCCAACCCATCCGCAAAACTTGTGATATTTAAAGCTAAATTTTATAAAATTATAATTTATCAAGAGTTACTAAATTTAAAAATTTTCAAGCTGAAAATAATATTTAAAATTATTGACATTATTGCAATATTATACAATCAACATTATTATATAAATATCGCTATTTTAAAAATCCATCTTAACAGCAAGATAATATGATCTTGGACTTCCAGGCATATATTGAACATTTTGTGAACCAACTTGATTGGATGTATAAACCGAATGAACCTTATTGAAAATATTTATTATTTTAAAATTTAAGCCAATTTTATTATTTAGCAAAATACTTGATCTAAAGTTAAATAAATTGTGACCATTATATTTATAGCCATTAATCTCGTCGACATAATAATCTCCAAGATGTTGCCATTCAATTTCAAATTTTGATTTTGGCAAATAAAATGGGCTATAAATTAAAGAGATATTACCAATACTGCTTGGCGCCTTTGCAACTTTATTGCCGGAATAATTTACAAAGGTTTCACTTCCTGGCCTGCCATAATAGGCCTCATAATCAAGATATCTTTGATCCCTTAGACTAAAACCACCTCTAAAACTAAAATCTTTGCCTATTTCTCCATTTAGAGACGCTTCAACTCCCTGATGAACAGTTTTGCCAGCATTCTTAACCTTGCGATCGTTAGTATTATTATCGATATAGCTTACAATATCATCATTAATAGTCATTCGATATATGGCAAAATCATAGCCCAACGAATTGAATAGCTGACCTCTTGCGCCAATTTCAACACTCTTAGCCTTTATTGGATTAAGGTTCTGAGAATCAGCTACAGATCCAGATCTAAATAACTGAGATACCGAAGGAGCTCTAAATGAATGTCGATAATTCGCAAATAAATATTGATTTTTTGCGACATTATATATCATTCCAAATTTTGGGCTTACACTATCATATGACAGCTTTTGAGATGAAGGCCTGAGATGCCTTCCTTGATCATGGCTTGTATCTAAATTATTAGAATAATCAACTTTAAAATAATCATATCGTAATCCACCACTAAGCCTAATCTTTTCGTGCAAAAGCCACTCCAATCGCACATATGGCGAAAGAGAAGCTTGATCAACTTCAAAATCATAATTCACTGCACCATTTCTCCTTGCATTTACTACAAGTTCGCCCTCTTTTTCAACATTTAAACTAAACTCCTTATATGAAGATGGGGTATAATCAATATCAAGCCCTTTTATCAATTCAATTTTAGAATTAAGAAATTTTCGATGATATTTCGACATCAATCCGTATGATTCAAAGCCATATTCTCTGTCATTTGGATCATAATTAAGCATCCAGCTTGGCATTAACTTCATTCGATTATAGCGCAAAAAAGGAGTAAAGCTAAATAAGCTATCTTCTTCTGGCTCATAAATAAACTCGCTTGTTAGCCGATAGGAATCAACTAGCCTCCTGCCAACATTATTGTGAAATAAATTTTTCTTTCTATCATTTTTATAGTCATGAATGCTTAAGCTTGATACGCCACTCTGCTCTACATCATTAAAAGAAAAAATAGTTTTAAATTTTGAATTGTCCCCAATAAATCCATCAATTTTTGCGGATAAAGAGTTGCGATTATATTGAGAATGCTCACGATAACCTTCGTTGCTAGTTATATTAGCGTCAACTAAAAACCCAATATTATCATTAATTTTTGATCCAGTAGATACCAACCCCCTTTTCCAACCATATGATCCATACTCATATGATGTCTTTATTTGTCTTTCTTCTGGAGTGGGTCTGGTTAAAGAATTTATAACCCCTCCAATCGCATCACTGCCATATAGCGCAGATCCTGGACCCTTAACAACCTCAACCCTATCAGACTGCACAATATTTATCTCATACAAGGCATTATGGTTAAATAAGCCAGTTGGCCTAATGGGCACGCCATCCTCCAAAAAAAGGTAGACCCCCTTGGTCGATAGGGGCTGCCTAATCGAAGTCATATGCCCTCCCCCTCCAAGATTATTAACATAAACCCCCGACATACGATTTAAATATTGAGAAGGATGAGAGGCTGAAACAAAATTGATATCATCCGATCTTGCAACAACAAAAGACTGAGCGATATCTTTTTCCTTTTTTTCTTGGCCCGTTACAGATACAATTACTTCTTCTAGAATGTTTTGGCGATCTTGAGCAAAGATCTCTACAGAAAACAGAATAAGTAATAAAAAAAAAGTAAATATCTTCATCTATTAATATTTCTTGTTTTACAGCAGATAAAATAAATAGTAAAAAACAATAATATTAAGCTATAAATCATATTCCAAAATGCCATTGTCAGGCCTAAAAAATGAAATTGAGGCTCGCTACATTTAACTAGTGGCTGATCATTAATTGCTTTTTTTAGCTCTACTATGTTAGTAATTGCACTTAAATCTTTTGCACTGCAACCTCCAAATCCTTTAAATATTTTATATTCTACCATCACATGATAAAAGGCTAATAAAGATTCACCAAAAATAGCCAATATTGATATTGCAAGTAATATTGCTAATATATTTTTCTTACTAACAAAAAATGACAAGACCATAATTACAACAACCAAAAAATAAGGCCATCTTTGATATATGCATAATATACATGGCTGCAAATCAAAAACATATTGCGAAATATATGCTGCAATTAAGGCAAGAAAAGAAAAGGCTCCCAAAAATATGATGTTATATTTTAGATTTAATTTTTGAGTAATTATAATCATTTCTAATAATAATATATTTAACTATTTAAAATTACTTTAATCAGATCAATAATCAACTAATGATAAGGCATTATGTTGTGATTATTATAAAATTTTCTTAAATTATAGCGCTAACGCTTTTAAGACCAACTTGCTTATGATTTATAGGAGAGATTTTAGACTCTGGAACAATATTCTTCAACCTTCCTGCGATTAATAAACACGTAATTATGCCTAATGGACCAATAATAGCTGCGAGGAAATTTGGATCGCGATAATTACTGCCCTTAATGCCAGCCGGAATATAAAATAATTTACTATCATTATTGTGATCAAATATTGCAATATGCCAACATTGCGCAATATCAACCGACATATAAACTCTTCCTTTATTTTTATTATCGCTAAGCCTGTGAGTCTTAATATTGGGAATACCCTTTTTTGAGTCGCATAATTTTTTAACTTGATCTTGAGATACCAGCTCAAGATCAACGTCTCTAACAGTAGCTGATGATTTGTAAAAAGCTTGAGAACAATTTTTATTATCTTCATCTCCTGGCAAGTATATATTAGTGTCAATGCTTTTATTATAAATATACCTATTTATATCCTCATCCACTTTTTTAACATCTCTGCCAGATGCCTCCATTAATGAAAACATAAATTTATAATCTAATGGGCCAGGACTATTAAGTTCTAATACGCCACGACTCTTTGCGCTACTTAAAGCTGATAAGCATATACCCTCACCCCTCCAGGGATGCATGCCTCCAAGAAAATGGAGCAACTCATGAACAATGACATTATAGCCCGCTATTTCTAATTCAATTATACTACTTTTAGGAAGCACCTCAATCTTGCTAACAAAGCCCGAATAGTCTTCCTTCAGAGTCCTTGATAAATTAATATAGCCATATGGTGACTGCGAATTATTAAATCGCCCCTGATCAATTGCCATAATGTTAAAGCGGTTAAAAATTACATTAAATATTTTTATAAATAACTCCTTATCTTTGGAGCTCATTTGTTTATAATCGCCTATATTTGCATCTGCAACCACATATATTAACTTCTCATTTTTCGACAATTCGTCTGCTAATGCTTTTGAGATATATTGCTGATAATTATAAACCTTTTTTTCAATCCCAATACTCTTAGCTCCTGTAAAATCTGAGAATTCTGTCGCTTGCAGATCTAGCGAACCTAGGCACCCATATATCGGCACCCCGCCTATATGACTATCAATTTTCCATTTTTTTATATTAACTTTATCTAGAATAGCGCCCCTTAACATTTGCGCCATATAAACTGCATCCAAATTATTAATTGTTGAGTTTCTTATTACTGGAGGATTATATCCCAATCTTTTAAAGACATCTTTTATAATAATCGCATCCTTAGAATTAGGATCAATATCATCGCTTCCAAACAAAATGTTGTTTATTCTTTTTTTTTCACTTAATATTAAGCCCCCCTCAATATTAGAGTTTTCATAACTACTTCCAATCGAGACCATATTAGCACCTGCTAAAGTTTTAACATCTGTAAAGTTTGAATTGACAAACACAGTTTTGCTAAGAAATTCCTCGCTCCCATCTCCGAAAATTACACTTTCAAAATTACAACTTACTATAAATCTCTTTTTACCACCAAGCGCTATCTCAAAATTTGCAAAATCATCCATCCCCTTTCCCTCTTCAATTTCTTTTGCTAAAACTCTACCAAAATCGCCACTTATATTACCAAATTTACAAGCTCCACCAAAGATCTCGTGCTCAACAGAGTTATCTTGCCTTCTAATGCCAGCTGACAACGATCTAGAATTACCAGATGCTAGAAATGTTAAGGTTAGAGCCAGTTTGAGTAAACTTTTCATGAAAATTATGTCTAAATTGATTAATCCTCAATGCCAGTTGAGACTGCAGAAATGGGTATAAATAAGGATAAAATTTATTATACCATTTTTTTAGAATAATATAAAGAATATTGCTGCTAATTAATTTAAAAAAAATTAATAACATTATTTTGAAACTCTTTTTAAATATGTCCTTCCCGAGACATAGGTAACACTTTGCATCGAATACATGGGTTACACTTTTATGTCTCTTAGTTAATAAAGATTTTAAAATTAAACTAATTTTTAAAAAAATAAAACTATTAAATTTTAATAAATTTTTAGAATTTTATGAATAGGCTTTCACATAGCCAGTTTGAATAAAATTCGTAAAGAAAATTTATTAAAATTTAATTCGATATATTTTTCTTTTTGCTTCTTTTTCTTTTTAAAAAATTGATTTAATAAATGGATTTTTTGTAGGCTCAACTCTACATAATTCTTCATCAAAAAATCCCAAATCATAATTCATAAAAGTTACAAGACAGATTTTATCATCAATTTCTTTTATTCCTATATTCTGACCAGATAAAGCTTGTGATAAATTAATCTTTCTTTTTTTTATGCATATTCTACCGCAATGAGTAACAGTTACAGTTCTGTCATGATAAGGATAATCTACTTCTGGTAATCCATTATATTGCCTTACTGATGGTTGATATATTTCTGCTGGATATTTCATATTAATTGCTTGATGAGGCCTTTTATTGTTGTAATAATCAATAAATTCATCAAATCTTTCTTGTTGTTGTAAATGGTTAAACTTAGCTGGTTTTGTTGTTTCTTTCTTTAAAGTAAGGTGCATTCTTTCATGTCTGCCATTTTGCTGAGGATTTCCTGGCTTTATTCTCTCAATATCAATGCCCAATCTTAGCCACCAAACAGACAATTTACTTAATCCGTGAAGAGCATTTGCTGAAGAAAAAGGAGTCCCATTGTCTGTTCTTATTGTTCTTGGTAAACCAAATTCTTTAAAAACTCTCTCAAATATTGTAAAAGCAAACGATTCTTTTGTCGACTCTAAACTATCACAAGCAAGTAGATATCTAGCATTATAATCAGTAATAGTTAGGGGATAACAATATTGCTTGTTACCTAAAAGAAATTCACCCTTATAGTCAGCACACCATAAATCATTACATATCGTTGGATTTGACAATTCAGTTCCTTGTGCTTTATAGCCATGCCATCTTCTTCTCCTACTATTTCTTTTTACCAAACCATTTCTATCAAGAACCGCATGAATAGTACTCTTAGCCGGAATATGTTTTAAATCAAATTGTCTGATCAGCTTCTCCCTTATCTTTGGAGCACCAAAATTAGGAAATTCCTTCTTAATATTTAATATTATCTCTCAACCTGAAATGGTAATTGATTAGCATGACGATATGGCCTTCTGCTCCTATCATTAAGACCCTCAAGACCGCACTCCTTATACCGATCATAAATCTTATAGCCAGTTTTACGAAAAATGCCAAATTCCTTACATAAAGGAGACATCTTCTCTCCATCAAGCAATCTTGCCACAAATTTTAATCTTTAATCCATAATGTTACTTTCTTTCCAAGACATAATTTTAAAAATTTAAGTTGAATTAAATTTCTAAATTATACTTCAAAAGTGTAACCTATGTGTCCGGTATAAAGTGTTACCTATGTGTCCGGAACGGACCCCATAAGGAAGTGGCGCACTCGAAAGGATTCGAACCCTTGACCCTCTGATCCGAAGTCAGATGCTCTATCCAGCTGAGCTACGAGTGCTTATAATTGAAAATATGTAATTTGTTATTAAGAATTTATAAATTTAAACTTTATAAAATAAAGACCTTAAGATAAATTTATTTTATAAATAAGGAGCTATATATAGCTTAATGTAGTTGCATTATATTTAATAATATTTTAAACTATATATAATGCATTTACTTTTGGTATTTAATTTAGGCTGGGTAGCAAAGTGGTAATGCAGGGGCCTGCAAAGCCTTCATCGCCGGTTCGATTCCGGCCCCGGCCTCCAAGATATAACCCTCAAAATAATCCATTTTTTTCACATTTATTTTCACATAATTTGGCGCCCAGATTAAATCTGCCACACTCACTATAAAAGAAAATATCAAGAACTTTTTTTATGCAAATCCCTAAAAAAGCAGCGCAGCAAATTCTTTTTACTAAAATTTACTTGCTCTTTTTGCCAATATTTGGCTGCCTAAAATATTGAAGATTTTTTTTATTATTAACAAGATTATTACTAACTAGATAATGAGCAAAATATCCAATATCTTCGACCTCAACCTCATCATAGCTGTGATCAAAAAATTTATCTTTTATTTTTTGACTTATTTTTTTATTATAATTTATTAATTTATGCTTATCTGAAGAAAGGCATTTGCAATTAGATTTTGCAATTAGATCCGTCAATTCTTCAATTTGGACTATCCTTGTGTCACGGCATTTAAAAAAATAATCTTCTTTGGGCTGATATTGAGTAAGATAGAATTCACTCATATTACAACTAAATGTGACAAATAGCTCCTCATTTGACTTTTTAAAAAACTTCCAAGCCATTATATCCGGCTTATCCAGCGCAATCACAGGAATTGGCAAAGAAATACGCATTATATTTAACACAATATATGCAATTCTAGTTGAGGTAAAGCTGCCAGGAGACGTTACTGCCGCTATTATGTCAAGATCATTATATGAAATTAAAGCTTTTTTAAGCGCATCTTCAATGGTTGCTATTAATAACTCAGAATGCCTTGATTCTTGATCAATTTGCTGCCTTGATATTACTTCATTATCCTTTGTAATTGATACGGCTAGGCTTTTAGATAATATGTTAAATGATAAAATTTTCATCAAAAAATATAATTCATACCTATGGTAATTCTTCTTTTAACTTGATTCACCTCTCCCTTGCTTGTGCTTTCATATTTTCTTTGCTCAAATAAATGAGCAATTTCAAATGATAATTTATTATTAATTCTTCTTACAAATCTTGTCAAAATTTCATTATCAATTGATTTGTGATCAATATATAAATATGCCCTTTGCACAATCCTTAAATTATTGTTGATTTTATAATTTACCCTAAATGAAGGTATAAAATTAACAGCATATCCAAAATTTTTGACGTCTCTATAGCCAATACTTAAATCAAGGGAAACTCCCTGATTGTAAAAATACCTTCCAATGCCGGCAGCACTTTGAATATCTCTATAATATTTAGAATATTCATCATATAAGGTGCGATTATAAAGGGCAATATAGTTTTTCTGATCTTTAATTCTGATTTTACTTGATAATTTTAAATCATATTCTTCTGCTTTTTTTTCTCGATATTTTTTTTTATTTATGCTTCTATCTCTATATTTTGATTCATGAGTCATGCTAAGATTATTTATCATTTGATATGAACTTTCTCTATATCCAGCTCTTAAATAGTAATCATGAGAGTTGTGATCAGAATCATAATAGCCTCTGATATTTATAATTTTTCTAGGTTTAATATTGTTATTTTTGTAAAATTTACGATATCTTTCTGATATAATGGCTTCTCTGTCAGATTCATTATTAACATTAATTGCAAAGGAGCTATTTATAAAAACAATAAAAAAGACAACAAAACTAATCAGAGCTAATTTATTTCTGATAAATCGTGTTTTAATAAGTGAGCGTCTCATGATTATTATAAGATTATTGGCGATAAAATATAATTTAAGCAAGCTATTTGCTTTGAGATTCAAATTGGTTGAAATTTTGACCAGCTTTAGGCAAATCTAGCTCTTCTTCAGTTTCAAACATCCAGCTTGACCGGTCTTTAATATCAGAGCAATAATTTACCCCTACAAAAAAAGACACAACCATTAAAAAAAATATTATTACTATGCTTGCAATTGAAGGCATAACCGGTTTGAGAAGTTAAGACAAAGTGCCATAAATTATTTAATAAATTATTAATCGGCGCAAATTATAAGTCAATATTGGCTATATTATCTAGCACTATAGAGGCTATAACAACATCAAAATCGGATTTTCTATATATTTGCGCAGCTCTCTTAAAAAATTTGCTCCAACCGCTCCATCGACAACTCTATGGTCAGAAGACAAGGTTACATTCATCATGCTAGCAATAGCAATTTCTTGGTCTTTTATTATTGGCTTTTCCACCGCTCTTGAAACTGCTAAAATACAGCTTTGCGGCGGATTAATAATTGCCGAAAAATTATCAATGCCATACATTCCCAGATTTGATATACTAAAAGATCCCCCCTGAAACTCTTCAAGAGACAATTTGCCTTCACGAGCTTTTTTTGCCAATATTTTCATTTCGCTTGAAATATCCTTGATAGATTTTTGATCGGCATTTTTAATTATTGGCGTTATCAAACCTCCATCAATAGCAACAGCAACCGAAATATCAACATTATTATAGATTATGATTGCATCATCATTCCAGCTTGAATTAGCTTCAGGAACCTTGCTCAAGGCCATTGCGCTTGCTTTTATTACCAAATCATTAACAGATATTTTATAGATTGGCTTGCCATTTTCATCTAAAGGCGCTTCATTGTTAATTGTAGCTCTAAAATCCAATAAATTTGTTAAATTAAGTTCGCAAGATAAATAAAAATGTGGAACAGTCTGCTTAGACTCTAATAATCTTTTTGCAATTACTTTTCTAAAGTTATTATTTGCCACCTCTCTATATAATTGCGAATTTCTTCTAACCACACCATTATTAGAGGGATTTCTTAAAAAATTTATTACATCATCTTTAACAATTCTGCCACTTGGTCCGCTACCCTGAAGCTGGTAAAGAGAAACACCCTCTTCCTTAGCTATTCTTTTGGCCAATGGGCTTGCCTTGATATTATTACTATGAGATTTAGTTAATGATTGACTTGCTGTTGCAAGCTTTTCAATTTGGGGCGCTACAACTATCTCAGATTTTATCGGCTCTTGCTTTTTTTCAGCCACATCATTTTTAGCTTCTTTAGAATTTGCTTTATCGTTAGATTCTTCTTGTTTTTGAGCGCCAGATGAAGAAATTTTATAATCTTTTAATAAAGATTCATCCTCTCCCTCCTCCAATATTAATGCTATACAGCTATTAACCGCAACATTTTCTGACCCTTGCTCTACCAGTATTTTTGCCAAAACACCCTCATCAACTGCCTCTACTTCCATTGTTGCTTTATCAGTCTCAATTTCAGCAATAACCTCGCCGGCGCTAATTTTGTCGCCCTCTTTTTTAATCCATTTGGCAAGATTGCCCTCAGTCATAGTTGGTGATAATGCTGGCATTAAAATCTCAATAGGCATAGTTTAATAGTAATTTAATTCAAATTTATTATATTAACCTGTTATGGTAATTGGTTAATTTTAAAGTTATATAAAAAATTTTATTTTGTAAATCATTTTCTTGAATCAAGAGCATCTCTTAGCCCCTCGCCAATAAATATTAGTAGCATTAAAATTTTAGTTAATATAACAAAGCCTGAAATCGCAATCCAGTAGCTGCTAATGTTGTTTTTGCCCTGCGCCAATAATTCTCCAATAGAAGGTGACCCAGCTGGCATTCCAAGGCCCAAAAAATCTAAAGCGGTTAATGTGGTAATTGATCCAGCAATTAAAAATGGCAAATTAGCCATTATAATAGGCGAGGCATTTGGCAATATATGGCGCCACATTATATAATAATCATTTGCACCAATTGCCTTGGCAGATTTAACAAAATCGAAATTTCTTAACCTTAAAAACTCAGCCCTTACAAATCCAACCATTGCCATCCAGCTAAATAGCAGCATTAAAAACAACAAACTAAAAAAGCCGGGTTCAATTATAGATGATAATATTATTAATAAAAATAATGTTGGCATTGAAGACCATATTTCCATAAATCGCTGAAAAAGCAAATCAAGTAGCCCTGCGAAATAACCCTGCACAGCACCAAAAAAAACCCCTATCATTGCCGAAAAAAAAGATAATATAATACCAAAAATTAGTGAAATTCTAACGCCATATATGATTCTTGCCAAAATATCTCGACCCTGATCATCGCTACCAAGCCAATTTACTCCATCTGGCTTTGTAGGCGCTGGACCTGTTAGGTTAAAATTTATTGTATCATAAGAAAATGAAATTAACGGCATTATCATCCAGCCCTTTTTATTTATTAAATCAATAACCACTGGATCCTTATAGTTGGCGTAGGTTTTAAGCTCTCCGCCAAAATGACGCTCACTATAATTCTTAATAATTGGAAAATAATATTTATTTTCATATTTAAGAATTATAGGCTTATCATTAGCTATTATCTCGGCAAATAATGTTGTTGCAAAAATTATGCAAAAAATAATTAGCGAGTAATAGCCTCTTTTATTTTTCTTAAATTTTTGCCACATCAGCTTTAGCCTGTTGATTTGCTAGATTAATGAGTTAATATCAATCTCTAATTAGTCACTATGAATATAATTTAAAATAATATGCCAAATTTACAACCAATTTCGCGCTGCTTAATTTCAGTTTCCAATAAAGATAATATCATTGAACTGGCACAATATCTTGAAGATCAAAATATTGAAATAATTTCAACTGGCGGCACTAAAAAGGCCTTGTTGCAAGCAGGAATTAAAGTTAAAGACATATCAGATTTAACAAATTTTCCAGAAATTATGGATGGTCGCGTTAAAACTCTTCACCCCAATGTTCATGGTGCTTTGCTTGGCATTAACAGCAATCAAAATCATATGCAACAAGCCCAAGAAAATAACATCAAATCTATTGATTTACTAATTGTAAATCTATATCCCTTCGAACAAACAGTCAGCAACAATGCCAGTGAAGAAGAAATTATTGAAAATATCGATATTGGCGGGCCTGCAATGATTAGATCTTGTGCCAAAAATTTTAGCTATAAATGCGTTATTACCTCAAATAGCCAATATGGCGAATTAATTAACCACCTTAAAGAAAATAACAATCAAACCACTTATGATTTTCGCCACAATGTAGCAAAACAAGCATTTAACATGATAGCAAATTACGACCTTGCCATATCAAACTGGTTTAATAAAGATAATTTTAGCCTTAATTGCACCTTAAAACAAAATTTACGCTATGGTGAAAACCCCCATCAAAGCGCTAAATTATATTCTCTAGGCTCTTCAGGCATAGTTGGCGCCACCCAAATTCAGGGAAAGGAGCTAAGCTATAACAACATTAATGACGCCAGTGGTGCTTATAATTTAATATTAGAATTTAACACCCCAACTTGTGCAATCATCAAACACGCTAATCCTTGTGGCGTTGCCAGCGACAATAACATTTTAACAGCATATCAAAAAGCATTAAATTGCGATTCAAAAAGCGCTTTTGGCGGAATTGTTGCCCTTAACGACACCATTAATAAGGATCTTGCAAATGAACTATCCTCAATGTTTTTTGAAGTTATTATTGCTAAAGGAATAAATAGCGAGGCCAAAGAGATTTTATCAAAAAAGAAAAATCTCAGAATATTAATAGCCGATTTCAACAATATTAAGCAGCAAGATATAAAAACTGTTTCAGGAGGTATATTAGTTCAAGATCTTGATCAAAAACAAATATCTGTAAAAGACTTAATAAAAGCTGGCAAAGAAACTCTTAACGATAATGAGCTTGAAGATTTAATATTTGCCATGAATATATGCAAACATGTTAAATCAAATGCTATTATAGTATGCCAAGACAAACAAGCAATAGGTATAGGAGCTGGCCAAATGAGCAGAGTTGACGCCTGCCACCTTGCCTGCAACAAAGCTAGTGAATTTGTAAATAGCAATAATAGCTTTAACCCTCTATTCTTGGCCTCTGACGCCTTTTTTCCTTTTAGCGACAACATTGAAATTGCTCATAAATATAATATTAAAGCAGCCATTGCCCCAAGGGGGTCAATCAGAGATAATGAAGTAATAGAAAAAGCCAATGAACTTAAAATTGCATTATATTTTATAGATAGTCGTCATTTTAAACATTAATAATATTGCATTAAAACATCTTAATTGAATTTTAATTGTTTAAAATAAGTTTATTTAGAGCCACTTTATAGCTAAAATATGAATTGCATCACTAGTAAGTTTGCGCTTATAGCGTTTTTTAAGGTTAAAAATTATTAACAACGTAATCCAAAAAACCAGCCCCCTCTTCCGCGCCCATTCCCTGAAGATTGATTGTTACCTTGCCCAGCAACCCATACTCTTACTTTTTTGCCGCTTTCTGTTGTTATTTTATTCCATTCTCCATCAAATTCTTTTACGCCTTCAGCAAAACTCACTGTCCGAGATGAAGGAGGCAAAATCGAGAGCCTCAAATCTTTGAGGCGGGGTTTGGCTAATATATACTCCTTGACCTTCTTGTGCTGAAGTTTCCGGCCCTGTGCTCTCACCTTCTTTATTCTGCCCCGCCCCCTTTTTCCATAAAGAAGCAAAGACACTCCATATTTTAGAAGAAATAGATTTATTTGGAGGCCTCTGAGCAACGCTTTTATTTGGACTTTCTTCTGGCAATTCTTCTTTAGTCTTGGGATCGCTAGCTGAATTTCTGCTGCTTTGTTCGCTAAGAGAATCAGCTTGAGAATCAGTTTCTTCAGCCTTAAAAACACTGGTAACACTGATAACTACATTAGATAACCTACTCCACAAGACCTTCCAAGTAAACTTTGCTTGATCTTTTTCTGGTGGCATCTCGATATTTTTAGCTGTAGGCTTTGGCTCTTCTATTTGAGATCCAAGACCCTTATTCTCTAAAATTTTTTCACCTTGACTCCTCTTATCATCAAGCTCTGAATCTCCACTCTGCAAAGTGTTATACTAAGGTTCATCTTTAAATATACTTTATATAACTAACATT